>Ga0081455_10000488_pt1 | contig 51490 bp, 49 predicted proteins | sample TabmetS3T2R1_FD_70207 | JGI IMG/M metagenome (GOLD analysis project Ga0081455, IMG submission 70207) | Tabebuia heterophylla rhizosphere microbial communities from the University of Puerto Rico - S3T2R1 | ecosystem: Host-associated > Plants > Roots > Rhizosphere ...
CCGCCCGGCCTGGCCGGCGTCGCCGCCCGCCTGCGCGAGCTGGCCGCCGCCTCGGACAGCCCCTGGATCGCGACCTTCGCCGACGTCGCGACCGCCGTCCCGGCCCGCGACGCGCGCTCGCTGGAGGCTGCCGGCGACCGCCTCGGCGCGCTGGGCGCGACGGTGCTGGCCGCCGAGGCGCGGGCCGCCGCCGCGACCGCGTACCGGGCCGCGGGCGCGCCGGCCCGCGCGGTGGCCGCCACCGAGACCGCCCGGCTGCTGGCCGCGCGCTGCCCGTACGCGCGGACCCCGCTGCTGACCGGCCTGGACGGCCTGTCCCAGCTCACCCCGCGCGAGCGCGAGGTCGCCGAGCTGGCCGCCCGCCGGCTCACCAGCCGCCAGATCGCCGCCCAGCTGCGGCTGTCGGTGCGTACGGTCGACAACCACCTGGCCCGCGCGTACGGGAAGCTCGGCGTGGCGAACCGGGCCGGGCTGGCCGGCGTGCTCGGCCCCAGAGCCGCTACCGGGTAGGGATTTCCGCCCGCGCGGGCACGCCGAGGCCGCTGTCGGCGGACAGTGCGAGCGCGGGTGCGGCGAGCCAGCCGGCGGCGCGCAGCACCAGGTAGCCGGCCAGCGGCAGGCCCAGCCCGCCCGGCTGCGTCGCGAGCACCGCGGCGGCCAGGGCCAGCGCGGCCACCCCGCGGCTGCTCTCCCGCACGGTGCTGGCCACGGCCCGTACCCAGTCCGCCGAGGCCGGGAACTTGTCGGTACGCCGGAACTCGCCCGAGGTCGACCGCCACCCCGCCATCCCCGCCGCCAGCCGGGTGTCGAACAGTGCCAGCCGGCAGGCCAGCGCCCGCCAGCTCTGCGCCCGCGAGCAGCCCACGACGCGGCGGAACAGCGGCCACAGCCCCAGCAGCCCGGACACGGTGCCGGCGCACAGTCCACACAGGACGGTCGCGGGTACGGCCGGGACGGCGCCGCCGGTCGACACGGTGAGCGCGAGCCCGGTGACCGCGGCGGTGACCGCGAGGCTGGCGGCAGCGGCGGCCAGCTCGCGGATGCCGTGGTGGGCGAACAGCAGCTTCTGCCCCGGCGTCAGCGCCGACGGCCGTGCCCACCGCGCCGGCAGGTACAGCCGCCAGTGCCGCCGGAACTCCTGCGTCGGGCCGTAGATCCACCGGAACCGCTGCCCCCGGTAGGACGCGAACGTCTCCGGTACGAGCCCGCGCCCGTAGGTCCGGTGCACGTACCGCCCGGTCCAGCCGGCCGCGTGCAGGCGTACCGACAGCTCCGAGTCCTCGGTGCAGCACCACTCGGCCCAGCCGCCGACCTGCTCCAGCGCGCGCCGCCGCACCAGGCACATCGTCCCGGTGGTGAGCGCCGACTCGCGCTGGCTGCGGCTGCGCATGTAGCCGCAGTACATCGCGCGGTACTCCCGGTAGCAGCCGGCGAGGTAGGCGTTGCGGGCCCAGTCCCGGTAGTCGTGGCTGGTCTGCACGAACCCGAGCCGGCCGTCGGCGAACCCGCCGACCAGGTCCGCCAGGAATCCCGGCTCCGCCTGGTAGTCCGCGTCCACGACCGCGACCAGCTCGACCGCACTGTCCATCCGCGACAGTGCGTAGTTCAGCGCGCCGGCCTTCGCGCCGGACAGCGGTGCCACGTGGTGGAAGCGGAACCGCGGACCCAGCCGCCGGCACTCCGCCTCGACCGGCCGCCACAGCGCCTCGTCGGCGGTGTTGTTGTCGATGACCACGACCTCGTAGTCGTCGTAGTCGAGCCTGGCCAGCGCGGCGAGGGTGGCGTTGACCACGTCCGGCGGCTCGGCGTAGCAGGGCACGTGCACGCTGACCCGCGGCCGGTACGCGCTGCCGCGCCAGGTGTCGACCGGCCAGTCCCGCCGCCAGGTCGCCTCCTGCAGCAGCAGCGCATCCAGCAGGAGCACCGGCAGCATGAGCACGGCGGCGCAGGCGATCACCAGCAGCGGCATACGGACCCACTGTCCGGTGTGGACGGTGAGCGCGAAGTGCGTCAGCCAGGTCACGGCCACGGACCGGAACGCGATCGTGGTGGCGAGCGACAGCCGGCACAGCCACAGCCGGGCGATCAGGTCCGAGATGCCGAGCACCAGGAGCACCAGGTCCATCGCGCTCACCAGCCGGCGGCGACGGCCACGACCAGCCCGTCCCCGTGGGTGATGGACGCGGTCAGGCCGGCCATCCCGGCCTGCCCGGCGGCCTGCTCGGCGGTCGCGGTCAGCTCGACCACCGGCCGCCCGCTGGCCGCCCGGCGCAGCAGGATGTCGCGCGGCAGCACCGCCTCGAACAGCCCGGTGCCGAGCACCTTCAGCACCGCCTCCTTGACCGCGAACCGCCCGGCCAGGAACTCCACCCGCCGGCTGCCGGCCAGCGCCGCCGCGTCCCGCAACTCCGGCTCGGCGTAGACGTACCGGGTGAACCACGGCCGGCCGACCAGCCGGTCCAGCCGGTCCAGCCGCACCAGGTCCACACCGAGCCGCAGCTCAGCCATGACGCTCGTCCAGCACCGCGCGGAGCAGGCCGACCCGGCAGGTGACGTTGAGCTTGCGGTAGACCCGCGAGACGTGCATCTCGACGGTCTTCTCCGCGATCAGCATCCGCCGGCCGACCTGCCGGTTGGTCAGCCCTTCGCAGACCAGCGCCGCGACCTGGCGCTCCCGGTCCGTCAGCGTTGCGAGCATCCGATCACTCCGGCAGGTAGGTGTTCTTCCGCAGGCCCTGGTAGACCGCGAGACGGTGCAGGTTGGTGGTGCCTTCCATCAGCTCGAAGGCGCGTACGTCCCGGTAGACCTTCTCCAGCCACTCGTGCTCGATCAGCGCGCCGGGCCCGAGCAACTCGGCCACCAGCAGCGTCGCCGCCTCCGCGATGGCCGCCGCCTGCGCCTTGATGGCGCCGATCCGGGCCACGTTGACGTCCCCGGCGTCCACGTCGATCGCCACCTGGTAGGTGAGCCGGCGGATCGCGAACACCCGGTCCAGCAGCCCGTCCAGCCGCAGCCGATCCATTTTGGACAGTGCCGGCCGCTGCTGCCGCAGGTAGTCGCAGGCGGCCAGCGTGCAGCCGAGCGCCATCGCGGCGATCCCCGGCCGGAAGCGGTAGAGGATGTGCAGGGCACCGCGCAGCCCGCGCCGGCTCGGCTTCAGGTGCGCGCCGAGCAGGTCCGACGGTCCGATGTGGACGTTGTCGAACCTCAGCCTGCTGATCCGGGCGCCGCGCAGCCCCATCATCGGCAGCGGCGTCGCGCTGAACCCGGGCGCGTCGGTGTCCACCAGCACGGCCTCGATGCCCAGCGGGCCGGGCGCGCGCCGGCAGAACACGACCCCGACCGGCGCCCGGGACCCGTTGCCGATGTAGCGCTTCTCGCCGTTCAGCAGCCAGCCGTCGCCGCCCGGGGCGCGGCGCAGCGTCGTCTCCAGCTCCATCACGGCCGAGCCCTTGTTCGGCTCGGTCAGCGCGAAGAACGTGTGCGTGGCCGGCTTGGCGACCCGGGTCCAGTACCGGTCGTACTGTTCCGGGTCCGCGATCGCCTCGATCACGCCGCCGGACAGCGACGGGCCGGGACTGGCCAGCATGACGCCCGCATCGCCGTACGCGAACCGTTCGCAGGTGATCACCCCGCCGAGGCACGTGCGCGCCACCTCGGCGATCCCGGCCGGCACGTCCAGGTCGCCGCGGTACGGCTCGGGCAGGAAGCCGTACTGCGCGAAGCGCACGCCGGCCAGCCCCAGGATCGGCTCGATCGCGTCGGGATCCCGGTCCAGCAGCGCGCCGGGCGCGCGGTACTCCAGGCCGACCTCCCGGGCGTACCGGTCCAGGGCCAGCGCGTCGTCGTCCACGGTCATCGGCAGGTCAGTCATCGTCATCCCCTGGCAGCAGGTACGTCTGGCCGGTCACCTCGGCCAGGTGCAGGTCGGCCGCCGGCCCGTCGGCGAGGTAGCCGGAGGCGCCGTACAGCCGCAGGATCGCCCGGCCGGTCCGGACCAGCCGCCGGTGCAGGCGCCAGCGGGCCTGCGGGTCGACGCGCAGCACGTCCTCGGGCACGGCCGCGTCCTCGGACAGCCGCATCGCGATCCGCGCGCACTGCTCCTGGAGCAGCTGCCTGCTGAGCAGGCTGGCCCCGCCGGAGGTACGCCCGCCCAGGTGGTCCATCGCCTGCCGCAGCGCCCGGTGCAGCAGGCGCCGGTGCAGGCGCAGCAGCCCGGTGCCGAACTCGTCCAGCACCCGCTCGGGCTGCCCGGCAGCGGTGCCGACCGCCAGGCCCCAGCGGGCCAGGTGGGTGGGCGCCGCCTGCGGCAGCGCGCCCAGCGAGGCGATCACCTGCCCGCCGCGGTTGGCGACCAACCCGCCGGGGGCGACCCGCGCGTGCAGGTCGTCCAGCGCGGCGGGGTAGCCGACGATGAGTTCAGTGCTGGTCATCGCAGCCTCCTGGGTCGAGGTCGAACAGCGCGACCTGCGCCTGCCCGGACCTCGGGTCGGTGTCGCAGAGCACCACCGAGCGGTAGCTGTCCGCCCAGACGTCGTGGTTGCCCGCCATTTCCAGCCAGACGCTGGTGCAGTACGTGCCGGGTGGGCACGGCTGCACCTTGGCGTCCAGCACGTCGAGTTGCCGCGGGTCGACCCACGGCCCGGCCACCACGAGCGCCGGGCCGCTCCCGGACCGCTCCAGCGCCGCGGCGGCCAGCGCGCCCACCTCGGCGCCGGATCCGGCTGCGGTGTAACGGAACGCGAACCCGCCGGTACGGTCGAAGTACAGCAGCGCCGCGGAATCCACCAGCGGTGTGCCGTGCACGAGTTCGTCGCGGTAGGCGAGCGTGGTCTGCTCGCAGACGAACAGCGCCAGGCTCTGGCACCGGCCCGACCGGGCGAACGCGTCGGCCACCCGCAGCGCCGTGTACGGCGCCCGCAGCCCCTGCTCGGAGATCGCGAAGCACCTGCTCCGCCCACCCAGCAGGTGGTTGAGGTGCGCGGTGACGCTCTTCAGCGGGTGCAGGTCCGGCAGCGCGTACGCCAGCAGCAGCAGGTCCGGGTCGATGGCCGGCACCCGCCTCAGCGCCTCCTCGGCCAGTTCGGCGAACCCGATGTTCGGCGAGGCGGCCAGCAGCGCCTCGTCGGCCTCGATGCCGAACGGCGCCAGCAGTTCGCGCCAGTACGTGGTCAGGTCGTCGTCGGGTTCGTACGGGTTGGCGTCCCGGCGGACGACCGGTGCGGCGAAGCGCAGCGAGAGCGGCATCAGACCGCGGCGCCGAGGGTCGCGGCGAGGTAGTCGGTGAGCGACCCGACGGTCTGGAAGTCGTCCATGTTCAGGTTCTCCGGGTCGACCTCGATGTCGAGGTTCTCCTCCAGTGCCATCAGCAGTTCCAGCACGCCGGTGGAGTCCAGGTGCAGGTCCTCGAACAGCCGGCTGCCCTCGTCCAGCCCGGCGGGCACGGCGTCGTTGAGCACCTCGCGCAGGGCGCGCTCGACGGCGGCGATGATGTTGCTGCGGTCCATGGTTGTTGTCCTTCCGCTACAGGGGGATGAGGTGTTGCTTGGCGAGCAGGTCGGCCGCGGTGTCGCGGTCGCGGACCAGGTGCGCGGTGCCGTCCAGGACCAGCACCTCGGCGGGGTGGCCGTGGCTGAGGAAGTTGACCGGCGAGGCACTCGGGCCGTACGCGCCGGACCGCTCGACGCCGAGCAGGTCGCCCGGCCGCACCTCGGGCAGCGGGATCTGCTTGCCCACCACGTCGTTCGGCGTGCACAGCGGGCCGGTCACGGTGTACGTGCGGTCGGCGGGCCGGTCCGGGTGGCTGAGGGCGCGGATCGGGAAGTTGCGCTTGACGAAGCTGCCGATGCCGACCGCGGCCATGTGGTGGTTGGTGCCGCCGTCGGCGACCACGAACCACTCGCCGCGGGACTGCTTCACGTACCGCGCCCGGATGACGTACGTGCCGGCCCAGCCGACCAGGTAGCGGCCCAGCTCCATGATGAGCCGGGTCCGCGGGTGGGCGGCGGTGAACCCGGCGACGGCGGCGTTGATCCCGGCGGTGGTGGCCTCCAGGTCCAGGTCCTTCTCGTTGTCGAAGTACGGCACGCCGAGGCCACCGCCGATGTCCACCGTGTCCAGCGGGATGCCCAGTTCGGCGTGCAGCCGCCCGGCCATCTCCAGGACGCCGCGGGTGTTGTGCACGATGTCCTCGGCGTCGAGGATGCGGGTGCCGAGGTAGGCGTGGATCCCGGTGACCCGTACGCGCTTCAGCTCGCGCAGCTCTGTGCCGGCCTCGAGCAGCGCCTCCTCGTCGATGCCGAACTGGCGCGGCTTGCCGCCCATGGACAGCCGCGACCCCTTGCCGCTGAAGGCCGGGTTGACGCGGAGCATGGCGTCCACGCTCCCCAGACTGTCCAGTGTGGACAGCTCCTCGAGCGACTCGCAGACGACGGCGTGGATGCCGTGCTCGACGCAGTCCCGCAGCTCCTCGGGTGACTTGCCGGGGCCGAGGAAGATGATGTCCGCCGGCTTCGCCCCGGCCCGCAGCGCCGTGGTCAGCTCGGCCAGCGAGGAGACCTCCAGGCCGGCGCCGAGGGAGCGGAGCAGGGCGCAGACGCTGATGTTCGGGTTGGCCTTGGCCGAGTAGAACAGGTCGACCTTCGGGTGCAGCAGGTCACGCAGCCGCCGGTAGCCCTCGCGCAGGACGTCGCCGTCGTAGACGTACAGCGGGGTTCCGTACCGGTCGGCGAGTTCTTCGATCACAGGTCCTCCAGGGCGGCGTGCACCGCGGCGTCCAGCGCGGTCAGGTCGGGGGCGGTGAGCAGGACGTACAACCGTCCCGGGTGGACGGTGGCGGTGCCGAAACAGGTGATGACGACGCTGCGGTCGTCCAGGAACGGGCCGAGCACGCCGCGTACCTCCGCGAAGGTGACGGGCCGGCGCAGCTCGTAGTGCTTGGCCAGTGCCTGCTGGCCGGGCGGCACGAACCGCTCGACCACGGTGCCCTGGTACGTCGACATGTTGAGCCGCGCGTTCAGCTCCAGTGCGGGGTACAGCCGGCCGTCGGTGCTGAGGATGGCGTCGATGCCGACCACGCCGAAGAAGCCGTCCCTGTAGAGGCGTTCGCCGAGGGCGGCCGCGGTGTCGGCGATCAGCGCGTGCTGCTCGCCGGAGAGCCCCGCCGGCATGAGGTGTCCTTTGTGGACACCGTTGTGGGTGAGCGCCCGCTTCACGAAGTCCAGCCGCACCGCGCCGGTACGGTCGATGGTCAGCTGGTAGTTCAGGTCGTACGCCTTCGGCAGCCACGCCTCGACCACGACGTCCAGCCGCCGGTCCCCGGTCCGCTCGGCGCGGCGCTTCACCATACGTACCAGGCGATCCGCCTTGACCTGCGTGTCGAGAACGACCAGGCCCTTGCCCGAGACGCCGTACGAATCCTTGACCACGACCGGCAGCGGGTGCTGCCCGAGCGCGGCCACCAGGTCGTCGACCGTCTCGCAGCAGGATCCCGGGATGGCCGGCACGCCCGCCTCGGCGACCAGCCGCCGGCCGTACACCTTGCCGTTGACCCGCTCGAACGTCGCCGCGTCCGGCACCGCCAGCGGCAGCCCGCACGCCTCGGCCAGCTTCTGCTCGGCGTCGGAGGTCCCCATCGGCAGCAGGTGCCCGGTGAGTTGGCCGACCAGCTCGAACGGGTCGTCGGCGACCAGCACCCGCGGCGGCGGCATGCCGATGCCGACCAGGTAATCGCGGTAGGCGGGGTCGAGCGGGCGGGGGAGCACCAGCGTGTCGCCCGGCCCGGCCAGCAGCGCGCCCAGCTCGGACATCCGGCGTACCACCTCACCCGTCACCGACAGGCCCGGGTTCGGCAGACCGACGTGCGAGCGGGCCCACTCGGTCTCCACCTCGAAGTTGCAGATCATCACCAGCGGCGCGGAGTCCCTGCCCAGCAGGGCGGTCTTCAGCGCGCGGAGGTAGTTGCTGTCCATGCCGGCTCCTGGAATTCGAGCACCATCGCGGCGTACGTGGCGCCGAGCCCGACCGCGGTGAGCAGGTACAGGCCGCTGCCCGCCAGCAAACCCCGCTCCCGCAGGGAAACCAGGTTCAGGAACGGGTCGGCGCACGAGCAGTGGCTGTATTCGGGGACGTTGTCGAGGAAGACGCGGGTCCGGTCCAGATCGAGGTCGGCGCACACCTGCACCCAGGACGACATGTTCACGTTGTGCGGCACCACCAGGCGGATGTCGGCCAGCCGTACGCCGGCCTCGTCGACCGCCTGCCGCATGACCGCGGTCAGCGAGGCGGTGTAGCCGCGGCCGAAGCGGCGCAGCGGTTCCCCGGTCAGCCGGTAGCCCTCGGCGAACTCGCCCTCGGTGCGCACCGCGTAGGACCGGACGCGCGGGCCGGCGCCGTCCAGGCCGACCAGGCAGGCGGTGGCCGCCTCGCCCATGACCGAGGCGTTGTGGATGACCCGGACGATGCGGGTGAACGGCTTCTCGCCGGTGACCACCAGCGCGCGGGCGGCCGGGTCGCCGCCGGCCCGGAGCAGTTCGCCGGCCACGTCGAGCGCGGCCAGCCCGCTGGCGCAGTGCTGCTGGGTCAGCGCGAACGCCTCGGCGCCGGCCAGCCCGAGCCGGTCCCGCAGCCGCTGCGCCGCGGCCTGGTGCGACGGGGTCAGGTCCCGGACGGTGTGCGCGAAGATGAGGTACCGGATCGCGCCCGGGTCCGGCACCGAGCGCAGCAGTTGCTCGGCCGGCGCGCAGACCAGGTCGAACAGCGCCAGGTCCGGATCCCAGCGCAGCCGGTCCAGCCCGCGCAGCCGCCGGAACATGCGGGCCTGGTGCCGGCGCAGCCCCGTACGGGCCGCCACCTCCTCCACCGTGGCACACTGTTCCGGCACGAACGCCTCGACGCGTTCGAGCGTGGTGACACCATCCACCGTGCCGTTCTCCGCTCTCGTGAAATGTCAGTGCTCGACGACCATCGCGGCGTACGTGCTGCCCAGTCCGACCGCGGTGAGCACGTAGCGCCCACCGCGCACGAGCCGGCCGGCCTCGCGCAATGCGGCGAAATTCAGGAATGGATCCGCGCACAGGCAGTGCCCGTATTCGGAAATGGTCTCCAGGTACACCGCGGGCAGCCCGATGCCGAGTGCGGCGCAGGTGCGCGACCACAGCAACCTGCTCACGTTGTGCGGTATGACCATGGCGATGTCGGCCAGCCCCATTCCGGCCCGGTCGACCGCCTCCCGGACCACGCCGGCCAGGTTGGCGACGTACCCGTCGCTGAATTCCCGTTCGGACTCGGCCGAGGTCCACACGCCCTCGGTCACCAGCCGGACGGTGCGGTCGGCGTAGGACAGGACGCGGTCGCGCCGGCCGCCGAGCCCGACCAGGCAGGCCACCGACGCCTCGCCGAGCGCGCTGGTACGGGCCACCAGCCTGGCCAGCGGGCGCAGCCGCTTCTCGCCGACCAGCACCAGCGCGCGGGCGCCCGGGTCGGGGTCGGCGCGCAGCAGCTCGCCGGCCACGTCCAGGGCGCTCAGCCCGCTGGCGCAGTGCTGCTGGGTCAGCGCGAACGCCTCGGCACGGATCAGGCCGAGGCGGTCGCGGAGGACGTCGGCGGCCTGGGTGTGCGCCGGGGTCAGGGTCGGCACGGTGTGCGCGAAGACGAGGTAGCGGACCGAGTGCCGGTCGGCGCGCAGCGCCCCCTCGGCGGCGCGCGCCACCAGCTCGAACACGTCCGCGCCGGTGGCCTCCGGCAGCCGGCCGAACCCGTGCGCCCGGCGCAGCACCCGGGCCTGGGGCCGGGTCAGGCCCAGTCCGGGCGCGCTCTGCTCCACGGTGTGCGCGGCTGGCGGCACGTACACCGAGACGTTGTCGAGCGTGGTCGACGGGAGCGCTCCCATGGCCGGTGAATATTTCAGCCGCGGCGGTACCTGTCGTGAGTACGCCGGCTACTCAACCGGGTGCGGGCGGGCCCCCCGCTACTCAGCCAATACAACACCGGGCCAGCGCTGTCCAGATGGTGGTTCCCCTGCTTTCCGCGCCCGCCGGCCGGCGGTTAGCTGGGCGCATGACCGCGCTCACCCCGATCGAATGTCTCCCGGTGAAATTCGGCGGCACCGCCGCGACCGGGCCGGTGACCCTGGGCCAGCTCAACACCCTTCAGTGGGTGACCAAGGGCGAGGCGTTCTTCGGCATTGTCGAGTGGTATCTCGACATTCCCGCGGGCGCGAGCCTGGACGACGTGGCGCAGGCGATGGCCGTGCTGCTGACCCGGCACGAATCGCTGCGCACCCTCTACCCGGACGGCCCGGAGCCGGTCCAGCAGGTCCTCGGCTCCGGTGAGCTGGTCATCGACGTGTACGAGGTGGCCGGCGCGGTCGACACCCTGGAGACGGCCCGCGAGCTGGCCGCCCGGCTGCGCGGCAGGCCCTTCGACGTCCGGGCCGACCTGCCGGTGCGGATGGCCCTCGCGGTACGGGACGGGGTCCCGGAGGCCGCGGCGCTGGCGTTCTCGCACGTGGCCGCCGACTTCATCGCGATGACCGTGGTCGGCCGGCAGTTCGCCGAACTGGCCGCGGATCCGGCCAGCCGGCTGGCGGCCGGGCGTACCCACCAGCCGCTGGACCAGGCCGCGGCCGAGCGGTCCGACCGGCTGCGCCGCCGCGCCGACAACGCGGTGCGGCACTGGGCGCAGCGGCTGGCCACCGCACCCCGCTGCCTGTACGCCGCGCCGTACCGCGCCGAGTACGACGAGGGCCCGTGGACCGGGTGGCTGCGCTCGCCGGCCGCCGCGCTGGCCGTGCCGCACATCACCGAGCGCACCGGCGGGACGCGGTCGATGGTCGTGCTCGCCGCGCTGCTCGGCCTGCTGTCCTGGCGTACCGGCCAGCGTGACTGCGTCGCGGTCTCCCTTGCCAGCAACCGGTTCGAGCCCCGGCTGCGCGACTACGTCGGCACCCTCGCGCAGGACACGCTGCTCAGCGTCGACGCCGGGACCGACAGCTTCGACGAGCTGGTACGCCGGACCGGAACCGCCACGCTGCGCTCGGCCAAGCACGGGTACTTCGACGTGTACCGGATGCAGGAGGCGGTCCGGGAGGTGTGCCACCAGCGCGGGATCGAGTTCGAGCGGGACTGCGCGGTGAACAACCTGCTGGTCGCGCCGGTCAACCAGACGCCCACCGTGCTGCGGCCGGTGGCGCAGGTGCCGGAGGCGCTGGCCGACACCACGCTGCACTGGTGGAAGCCGCCGCCCGGGGAATCCCTGCTGCGGCTGGACCTGGTCGAGGTGGACGGGCTGTTCAACTTCGGCCTGTGGACCTGCGACACCGGCCGGATCCCGCGGCACGAGATCGAGGCGCTGCTGCGCGGGCTGGAGGCGGTGCTGGTGGCCGCGGCCGGCGGCGACCTCGACCTGCGCCGGCTGGGCGGGATCACCGGCCTGGCGCCGATCGCGCGCGGGCCGGAATGGTCCATTGTGGACGGTTCGTGGGTCGAGCTGCCCGAGGTGCGCAGGCTGCTGGTCGAAGCGCTGCGGACGACCGCGGCAGTGTCCATTGAGGACGGTCGGCTGGTGGGTCACCTCGCGGCCACCGACTCGGTCCGTACGCCCGAACAGGCGCACGCCGCGTGCATGGCGGCGCTGCCCGGGCGCTACACCGCGATCACGCCGGCCTGGTACGTCATCCGCGACGGCGACACCGTGCTGGCGCAGGGCGATGGCCGTCGTTGAGGCGCGCGGCCTGGCCTGCACCTACCGGGTCGGGCGGCGCGGCCAGCCGGTGCACGCCGTACGCGGGATCGACCTGGACATCGGGTCCGGCGAGATCGTCGGCTTCCTCGGCCCCAACGGCGCCGGCAAGACCAGCACGCTGCGGATGCTGACCACCCTGCTGCGCCCCACGGCCGGTACGGCCCGCGTCGCCGGCACCGACCTGCTGGGCGATCCCGCGGCGGTCCGCAGGCGCATCGGGTACGTCCCGCAGGGCGGCAGCACCGACGGCGGCTGCACCGTCGAGGAGGAACTGCGCTTCCAGGCCGCGGCGTACCGGATGGATCGCGTCCGTACCCGTACCCGCATCGAGGCCGTGTGCGAGCAACTGGACCTGCTCGACCTCACCCACCGCCGGGCCGGCTCGCTGTCCGGCGGCCAGCGCCGCCGCCTGGACATCGCCCTCGGCCTGCTGCACGAGCCCGCCGTCCTCTTCCTCGACGAGCCGACAACGGGGCTGGACCCGCACAGCCGCGCCAACCTCTGGGACCACATCCGCCGGCTGCGCGCGGAATCCGGCACCGCCGTGCTGCTCTGCACCCACTACCTGGACGAGGCGGACGCGCTCGCCGACCGCATCCTGGTCATGTCCGAGGGCCGCCTGATCGCCGAGGACACCGCGGAGAACCTGAAGACCCGGATCGCCGGCGACATCGTCACCCTCGAGCTGGACGACGCCGAGTCGGCCGTCCCGCTGCTGAAAGCCCTGCCGCTGGTACGCGAGGCGGCCGCGCTGGGCCAGGAAACCCTGCGCCTCACGGTGAATCACGGCGGCCAGGGCCTGGCAGAGGTGGTCGCCGCGCTCGCCGGCCGCACGATCCACTCCCTCCAGCTCGTACCGGCGACCCTCGAAGAGGCCTTCCTCGCCCTGACCAACCAGGACGCCTGATGCTCCGGGACACCGCGGCCGTCTTCACCCGCCAGCTGCGCCTCTCGCTGCGCAGCCCCTTCTGGATCCTGTTCGGCCTGTTCCAGCCCGTCGTCTTCCTGGCCTTCTACGGGCCGCTGATGACCCGAGCCCTCGCCGACCTCCCCGCCCGGCAGGCCTGGCAGCTGTTCGTGCCCGGCGTGCTGGTGCAACTCTCCCTGTTCGGCAGCGTTTTCGTCGGCTTCGCCGTCATCGCCGAGTGGCGGGCCGGGGTGGTGGAGCGGATGCGGGTCACACCGGTGAGCCGGCTCGCGCTGCTGCTCGGCCGGGTGCTGCGCGACGTACTCGTGGTGCTGGTCCAGGCGGCGCTGCTGCTCGCGGTCGCGGTGCCGTTCGGGCTGCGCGCCGGGGTGGGCGGCATCCTGCTCGCGCTCGCGTTCGTCGGCCTGATGGCGCTGAGCCTCACCGCCCTGTCGTACGGGCTGGGTCTGGCGCTGCGCAGCGAGGACGCGATGGCGCCGGTGCTGAACACCGCGCTGATGCCGCTGCTGCTGCTGTCCGGGGTGTTCCTGCCGATGACGCTGGCGCCGGCGTGGCTGCGCGACCTGTCGCTGGCGAACCCGTTCCGGTACGTGGTCGAGGCGATCCGGTCGGCCTTCGCCGGCGACCTCGGCTCGACCGCGGTGCTGCGCGGCGGGGCGGTGCTGGTGCTGCTCGCGGTGCTGTGCGTCGGGTACGGCGCGCGGACCTTCCGCCAGCAGAGCTAACCTGCCGCTCGCTTGAGGACGTCCGGCGGGAACGCGGTGCCGACGAGGGTGGCCGACCAGGTGTTCAACTGCTCGATCACACCATCCAGGTCGGCGCCGATCGCGTCGACGACCGACTGCTGCGCGAGGTCGGTCTGCTGCTCGATCGCGGTGCGGAACTCCTGCCCCGCAGGGGTTATCGCGTGGTCGTAGTAGAGCAGCCCGCGGCCGCGCAGCCGGTCCGCGGCGGCCTGCAGTTGCTCGGGTGTCCAGCCGCGGGTGGCCGAGTAGGCGAACAGCGGCATGCCCAGCCACAGCTCGGTCAGGATGTTCATCTCGGTGCCGTCCAGGCCGGCGGCGACGCAGGCGGCCACGTGCGAGTCGCCGCGGTGCTCGCGGAGGATGTCGCAGGCCCGCCACAGCCGGGCGTACGGGTCGGACGGCCAGTCCCGCGCGGCCAGGCCCGCGAACAGCGGGCGGCCGGCGGGGTCGGCGGCCTCGATGCCGCGGCGCAGTATCGCGGTGACCTTGTCCACCTCGGCGCCGCCGAGCAGGTCGCGCAGGCTCTCGCCGGTCGCCTGGTCGCGGGTGGCCACCAGGTCGGCCCAGCCCACCTTGGCGCGGGCGCCCTCGTACACGGCGGTGATCATCGGCGGGGCGAAGACGGCGAACGTGGCGACCACCGTGCCGGCCGCCGGTTCGCCGAGCGCGCTGGCCCGGCCCCAGACGTAGGCGCCCAGGAAGTCCAGCCCGTACGCGCCGGCCAGCCGTTCGTTGGTCCGCTCGCACCACACCGCGTGCATGGCGATCGGCTCCAGGGCGTCCCGTAATCGCCGCGCCGGCCCGCCCTCCAGGACGATCTCGGGCTCCACCACACCGGCCGGCGGAGGCGCGAAGAACACGGCTCGTACGTCCTGGTAGTCCACCCGCTCATCGTAGGGGGACCACGCCGAGTGATTGACAGGCCGAATGTTATCGCTAACACTGAGCCGCACCGCCGCACCGGGACGGAAGAGGTGCCACCATGCGGTCTCCATCAGGCTTACGCCGGGTCCTGCTGTCCGCCGCCGGGATGCTGGGGTTGGTCGCCGGCACGCTGGTCGCGCTGCCCGCCACCTCGCAGGCGGCCGGACCGCTGCCGTGCGACATCTACGGCTCCGGCGGCACCCCGTGCGTTGCCGCGCACAGCACGACGCGCGCGCTGTTCGCCTCGTACAACGGCCCGCTTTACCAGGTGCGGCGTGCCTCGGACAACGCCACGACGAACATCGGCCTGCTGGCGGCCGGCGGGTACGCGAACGCGGCCGCGCAGGATTCCTTCTGCACCAACACCACCTGCGTCATCACCGTCATCTTCGACCAGACCGCGCGGCACAACGACCTGCCGATCGAGCCCGCCGGCACCGCCGGGCCGGCCAACAGCGGGGTGCCCGCCGACGCCCTGCCGGTGACCGCCGGCGGCCACACCGTCTACGGCGCGTCCTTCTCCGGCCGGATGGGGTACCGGCACACCGCCGCCTCGGGCGTCGCGGTGAACGGCCAGGCCGAGGGCATGTACATGGTCACCTCGGGTACGCACGTCAATGGCGCGTGCTGTTTCGACTACGGCAACGTGGAGGTACGGATCGCGGACACCGGCAACGGGCACATGGACGCGATCAACTTCGGTGTCGAATGCTGGTTCTCGCCGTGCTCGGGCAGCGGGCCGTGGGTCCAGGCGGACCTGGAGAACGGGCTGTTCCAGTCCAACGACGGGTTCAGCAAGAACTCGGCCAACACCGGTAACCGCGCGCCGTTCGTGACCGCGGTCCTGAAGAACAACGGGCAGAACTTCTTCGCGCTCAAGGACGGCAACGCCCAGTCCGGCGGGCTGTCCACCCGCTACTCCGGCGCGCTGCCCACCTCCCGGCCCGGCTACACGCCGATGCACCAGGAAGGCTCGATCGTCCTGGGCACCGGCGGCGACAACAGCAACGGGTCCATCGGGTCGTTCTTCGAGGGCGTCATGACCGCGGGCCTGCCCAGCGACGCCACCGAGAACTCCGTACAGGCCAACATCGTCTCGGTCGGCTACGGCGCACCGAGCCCGGTCGCGGCCGGCAGCCTCAACCCCGGCTCGACCATCTGGCTGCGCGCCACCACCGCGTGCTGCACCACCCGCTACGTCCGGCACCAGAACAACAACGCGGTCACCTCGGTCATCAGCGGCAGCAGCCCCGCGCTGGACAAGGCCGACGGCTCCTGGATCGTCCGGCGCGGGCTGGCCAACCCCTCCTGCGTGTCCTTCGAATCGCGCAACTTCCCCGGCGACTTCCTGCGGCACTTCAACTTCCAGCTGTTCCGCCAGCCCATGGACGGCACCGCCATCTTCCGCTCCGACGCCACCTTCTGCCCGCGCGCCGGCAACGCCGGCACCGGCACCTCCTTCAGCTCCCTCAACTTCCCGACCCGCTTCATCCGCCACTTCAACAACACCCTGTTCATCGCCAGCAACGGCGGCGCCAACAACTTCGACTCGGCCACCTCCTGGGCCGCCGACACCACCTGGGCCATCACCACCCCCTGGACCGCCTAGGGTCTGTCGCGACAGGCCTAGCCCACCGGCTCCCAGCGGGTCCCGTAGCCGCGCCCGATCCGCAGGTCGCGGAAGGACAGGCTGAGTTCGCCGAAACGGTCCGGCTCGATCGCCTCGGCGTTCGGTCTGCGCTCGGTGATGACGGTGGTCGGTACGCCGTCGAAGCGCCACACCTGCCGTGGCGGGCGCCGCGGGTCGAACCGGATGCGCAGGGTGAAGGCGTCGCACCGGCGCAGCGGCACGTACACGTAGTGCGGTGCCATGGGTTGCCCCGGTGGGGGCCACTGGCGCAGCACGTACACATGGCGCTCGCCCGCGGCCAGCGGGACCGGCAGCGTCACCACCTGCTCGAAGTAGCTCTCGTACGGCTGCGCCCGGGCGCCGAGCGTGCCGCCGAACAGGAGTTCGGCGCCCAGGTCGTGCTCCCGGTTCTCATCGTCCGGGTGCCGCGGCACGCTGGTGGCGTTGACCAGTTCCGCCAGCCCGTCGACGGTGGCCACGATCTCCCGCTCCTCCATCGACTCCGGCGGTTGGCGGTCCAGCCGTACCAGAGCGGTGAAGGAGGCGACGTACCAGCCGTCGTCGGTGGGGGCGTCGAGTTCCTGTGCGGCCGCGAGCCGGCGGATCGCCTCGTCCATCCGGCGCCGGGCGGTACGCGCGTCGCAGTGGAGTTGTGCCGCCAGCCAGCACAGCCGGTCGTTCAGGTAGCGCCGCTGGCCGACCGGGGACAGCGCGAACGCCGCGGCCACGGCCAGCCGCTCCTGGGGTTCCAGCGCCGCGGCGGCAGTGCCCAACCAGGCCGACACCTGCCGCCGGATCGCCGCGTCGCTGTCGCCGTCGGCGACCTCGGCCGCCAGTCGCAGCCGTGGACCGACCCGCTCGGCGAGCCGGCCGGCGAAGATCCCCTCGCCCTTGCGCAACTGGCGTAGCTCGGCCTCCAGGCCGGTCGGGACGCCTGTCATCTTTCACCCTAATCGACAGCTTCTGGCAACTACCGTGGCAATACGATTCGACAACTCAGGCCGTATCCACGATATCTGCGAACGCGCGCCGATCCGAGCAGGTTACGTTGCCGCCGGGAGCGCCGCGGTCGCTCCCGGCAACAGTGCGTCGGTCACCCCAGGCGGGCAAGCCCGAACAGCAGGACAAGTACCTTGATGATGATTGGCCAGTGCGGTTGCATTCCTGTCCCCTCTCGCCGGGCCCGCTGCTGCCGCGGGCCGCCTGGCTCAATTGAGCGGGAGGCACGGCGGGCGATCGAGGACAATTGTCAGTTGTCCGGGGTCACCGTTTCGCATACCGGGTGCGGTGCCGCCCCGGCGGCGTGGTCGTGGCAGCGGAAATCGGCGTACGGTCCACCGACCGGGGCCGAGGAATTGCTGCTGCCCCAGACCGCCGGGGTGCCACCGCAGCCGACGTGCACGATGAACCGGCCACCGAGCGGCAGGTCCCGCCTGTACAGCAGGCGCTCTGGATGTCCGGCGATCCGCTGAGTGGTCCCCCAGCCGGATCCGCCGCTCAACGCGTCGACCCAGACGCCGACGGCGGCCGCGCCGGACGCGCACTCCACGGACCCGCTGACCACCTGCGGCCGGCCGTTCGGCAGGGTGCAGCCCAGGGCGGTGCACAGCACTGCCACCGAACCGAGTACGGCGAACTTTGCTGCTGTGGACGGATTCATGGTCCCCTCCTCACGGGTACAGCTCGCGGACCGCCTCATCGAGCAGGAATTCCCAGTGGTGCGCGGCGAACCGGACCAGTTCACTGAGGGGCGACCGGCCGGGCCGCAGGCCGGGGTCGAGCAGTTGCAGATCCTCGGCGACCATGGTGGGGACCAGGTTGCCGATGTGCCGGTCGCTGTAGCCGGTGATCGTCGCCAGTTCGCGCCGGGAGTGGTAGCCGAGCGCGATCGCCCGCCAGATGGCCCGCCGGCTCTGGTCGCGCAGGATGGTCCGCCGCAACGGCACGGCGCCGGCCGCCGGCAGGTACGGGTCGAGCAGCCGGTCGACGTACCGGCCGCCGGCCGCCGCGGCCACGATCGCGCGGTGCAGCGGCTCGACGCTGCCGGTGCCCTTCGAGCAGTACGCGCGCACACCGAACTCCTGGAAGGCGAACAGCAGGTGCAGGTGCCGGTTCGCCTCGCCGGAACTCCAGATGACCGGCCTAGGTCGGCCCGGTGCCGCACCGGCCGCCCGGATCACCGACAGTCCGCTGGCCAGCAGCGGCCCGGCCAGCCCGCCCCGCGTGCGGCGGGCGGCGAAGTCCCGGACCAGCGGCTCGTACAGGACATCGACGACCGCGACGTCGTACGCGCGGGTCGCCAACTCCCGTAGCGCAGCCGCCGGGTCGCTGACCAGCACCGTCTCGTGCCCGTGGGCCGTACCCAGCTCGCGGCAGACCAGCCCGGCGTACCCGCTGTGGTCCTCGACCAGCAGGACGGTGCTCACGCCGACCGCTCCGCGACCGTGCCGTACAGCGGTACCGACAGGCGTAGGTGGGCGCCCTGGCGACCGGGCACGGCCACCAGGTCGCCGCCCAGGTCGCGGGCGGCCCGGCGCAGCGCGTACAGGCTGGTCGAGGCATCCTCGAACACGGCAGGGGACAGACCCGGTCCGCGGTCGCCGACCTCCAGGACGGCGCTGCCCTGGTGGGTGCTGAAGTCCACCTCGGCGGTCCCGTCGGCGTGCTGGATGGCGTTCTTCAGCAGGTCACCGAGGGCACGGCTTAGCAGCACCCCGACCGGCCGGCGTACGGTCAGCAGGCCGACTCGCGGGAATGCCGTAACGGTGAGCGCGGTGTCGAAGAACCGCAGGTTCTCCTTGAACACCTCGGCGAGGGGTACGGCATCGCGCAGCAGCAGCATGGCGAGCCGCCGGTCGCACACCGTGTGCCGAAGCTGCTGTATTTCGGGGACGTCCGGTCCCACCCGCCGGCGCACGGCTGCGATCACAGTGTCCACATGCGAATGCAGGAAGTCGAAGAACTCCCGGTAATCCTCCTGCTGGGTCTCCAGTTGGCCGGTGACAGCGCCCCGGAAGATCCGCGCGATCACCCTACCGACCAGGTAGGCCAGCAGGCTCCACACGAACGAGGCGGTGACGCTGAACAGGTTCGTGCCGGTGGGGTGCCCGCTGTGGAGTTGCAGCACGATGAGGAGCGGTTCGAGTGCCACCACGGCGAGTACGGCGGTGTCGAGCAGCAGCCGGTGCCGGGTCCACGGGTAGCAGGCCAGCACCGCGAGCAAGCCGGCGGGGTAGGCGAACAGCGGCACGCCCGCGATGTACCCGGCGTACGACGCGGACCGGACCAGATGCGCCTCGACCAGCGGGATCACGACCAGCATGCTGAGCCACAGGCCGACCCAGAACGGCCCCCGCTCGAACAGCCCGACGGTGCGCCACATCCAGACCGCCCCGACCAGATGCACGGCGGCCAGCGAACACAACACCGACCGCCCGAACAGTGCCGATGTGTCGATGTCCTCGATCGCCGAACAGACCAGGATGACCGCCTGCAGGGACGCCATTGCTGGTTGCAGCGAATGCGCGAGCCGCCGCGAGGTCGCCCGGTAAAGGTCTTCGCTCATGGCATCTCCCCGGTTCAGGGTTCGGTGCCGAAATATTGTGACCACCGGTTCCGCCGTACGCCAGTGCTGTCATTTTTTCTGACCACCGGCCGAAAAGTGACAACGGTTGGAAATTGTCGTCATTGAGTTGTGTTCGCCGGCGGAACAACGATGGCTTCGCATCATTCCGACACGTAGGAGGGTGACCATGCTCACCAAACTCTTCCGGCTCCTCGGTATCGGCGCCGCCGCGACCGCACTTGGTCTCGCCACCTGTACCCCAGCGAACGCCAGTTGGTACGACTCGACCGTCGGCGGGTGGGGCGCGACGATCCGCGACTGCTATCACCCGAACCGGGTGTGGCCGCCGAGCCTCGGCTGCCGCTCGGTGGTGGTCGTCCCGGCCGGCGCCCACGTCCGGGTGGTCTGCCAGGTCCGCGGCCAGAACATCAACGGCTACTACGGCACCACCGACCTGTGGGACTACGTGGTCTGGGAGGGCGGCGGCGGGCGTCCCGAGGGGTTCGCCTCGGACGCCAACATCAACACCGGCCACAGCTACTGGATCCCGGGCATCGATATCTGCCACTAGCGGTCAGCCCTGCGGTGGGCGCCGGGAGGGCGCCCGCCGTGGGTCAGCCGACGGGTGGGGTGCCGTGGGTGTGGAAGGACTCGATGGTCTTGAGGCCCCAGGCCTGGCCCTTGGCGCGTTCGGCCTCGGTCCAGGAGATGAGGGGCCAGTCGGGGGCCAGGACCAGGCGGGCTCCGGCGTTGCACAGTTCGATGCGGTTGCCGCCGGGCTCGTAGACGTACAGGAAGAAGGTTTGCTGGATCGCGTGTTTGTGCGGGCCGGTCTCGATGTGGATGCCGGCGTCGAGGAAGACATCGGCGGCGCGCAGGATGTCGTCGCGGGTGTCGGTGGCGAAGGCGATGTGGTGCAGGCGGCCGCTGCTGCGGGTCCAGTCGCTGGTGTAGACCAGGTCGTAGGACTTGTCCGAGAGGGTGTACCAGATGCCGGACACCTCGCCGCTGTCCAGCACGATCTGCTCGGTCGGCCGCGCCCGCAGCCCGCTGGACATGAACCGGCTGCACGCGGCCACGTCGGCGGCCAGGTAGTTGACGTGGTCCAGCCGGCGCACGTTCGCGCCGCGGCCGGGGAAGCGGCAGGCCTGGTTCTTCAGCGCCGGCCGCAGCGGTGCGGGCGGGACGTACCGTTCGGTCTCCCAGTACAGGCCGATCTGGTGGCCGTCCGGGTCGGTGCACAGGTAGACCGGGCCCAGGCCCAGCTCGTCCTCGACCCAGCCCAGGCCGTCGCCGGCGGCCTCGATCTCGGCCACCCGGCGGTCCAGGGCGTCCGGCCCGGCCGCGCGGACGTAGGTACGACCGACGCCGGAGATCAGCCCGGCGGTGAGCTTGACGGTGAAGCGCTCGTAGTCGTCGAAGGCGTGCAGGTAGATGCTGTCGCCGCGGTGGCCGACCACGGTCATGCCGAGCAGGTCGACGAAGAACGCGGCGCTGGCCGACGGCGTCGGGGTGCGCAGTTCGACCGAGCCGACGTGGGCCAGGTCCCGGACCCGTTCGGTGAACATGACTCTCCTCAGTTGGTGCGGGGCCAGGTGATGCCGTCGAAGAGCTTGCGGGCGGTCCGGATCACGGCCACCTGCCCGCCGCCGACCTCGGTGTCGAAGAAGCCGGAGGGGTGTTCGAGGCGTACGCGGGTGCCGCCGGGCGCCGCGAGGTCGGCGGCGACCGAGCCGGGCAGTACGGCGGCGGAGGCCACGCTCACCGCGCCCAGCACGCCGATGGCGGTGTGGCAGCGGTGCGGGATGAACGTACGGGTGGACAGCGTGCCGCCGTGCCGGGGCGGGGCCACCAGGGTGACCTTCGGGATGGTGCGGCCGGTCACGTCGCCGAGGCCCATGGCCTGCCCGGCGGCCAGCCGCAGCCGCTCGACCCGCGCCCGCAGGGTGGCGTCGGCCTCCAGTTCGGCGCAGCTCCCGTACCCGGTGGTGCCGAGGCTTGCCGCCGCGACCACGACCACCGGCATACCGTTGTCGATGCACGTGGCGTCCACCCCGGCGAGCCGGTCGCGGGCCGATCCGGTGGGCAGCAGGCTGCCGCAGACCGAGCCTTCGGTGCTGTGGAAGGTGATCGCGATCTCGGCGGCCGGGAACGGTACGCCGGAGATGTGCGTGTCGCCGGCGTAGCGGACCAGGCCGCCGGGGGTGGGCAGGTCGACCACGGCCGTGCCGCCGGTGTTCGCCATCCGGACCGGTACGACCGTCCGCTCGCCGCCGGCCGCGATCAGGCCGCGTTCCAGGGCGAACGGCGCCACGGCGGCCAGCAGGTTGCCGCACGGCTGGCCGGCCGAGACGACCGGTTCGTCCACGTGTACCTGGAGGAACAGGTAGTCCACTGTGGACCCGGCGTCCGGTGTGGACACCACGGCGACCTTGCTGGTCAGGGGATGCGCGCCGCCGAGGCCGTCGATCTGCCGCTGGTCGGGGGAGCCGAGCACCCGCAGCAGCAGGTCATCCCGCTCGGCCGGATCCGCCGGCAGGTCGCCGGCCAGGAAGTACGCGCCCTTGGACGTACCGCCGCGCATCAGCATGCACCGCACCCCGGCCGGGTCTCCCGCGCCGTTGCCCATGACGGGCTCAGCCGCCGGGTGGGGCGTACTCGGCGTAGGGGACGTACTCGACGCCGAGCTGGTCGAGCAACTGGCGCAGGCCGTAGCGGTCCAGGCCCAGCTCGCCGGCGGCGAGGGCGGCGCGGGTGGCCTCTTCCCGCGCCGCCCGGTCCCGGCTGGCCGCGACCGCGGCACCCACCGCCGTACGGGCGACCACGACGACCCCGTCGGCGTCGGCCACGACCGCGTCGCCCGGTGAGACGAGTTGGCCGCCGACGACGACCGGTACGTTCACCGCGCCGGCCGTCGCCTTGACCGTGCCCTGCGCGCAGACACCGGTCGCCCACACCGGGAAGTCCATCGCGGTGAGGGCGGCGACGTCGCGGACGCCCGCCTCGATGACCAGCCCGCACACCCCCCGCGCCAGCAGCGAGGTGGCGAGCAGTTCGCCGAAAAGCCCGTCGTGGCAGGGGGATGCGGTGGTCACCACGAGTACGTCGCCGGTGCGGCACTGCTCCACCGCGGCGTGCACCATGAGGTTGTCGCCGGGCCAGCACAGCGCCGTGACGGCCGTACCGGCGAGTGTCGCGCCGGGGACGACCGGGCGGAATCGCCTGTCCAGCAGGCCCTGCCGGCCGATCGCCTCGTGCACGGTGGCCACGCCGAACGCGCCCAGCTCGCGGGTGAGCCCGGGATCGGCGCGCGGCGGGTCGACCACCACGACGTTCCTCATCCGAGCACCCCCGTCACCTGGGGGTAGACCCGCTGGTACGCCTCGGCGAAGCGGATCGAGCGCGCCCCGCCGTTGCGCACGGCCTGTACGGCGCGGCGCTCGGCGAGCTCGGTGTAGTAGCGCCACAGGTGTTCCTGCGCCCGCATGCACTCCATCGCCTTGCGCTTGCGGTCGAACACCGGGGTGATGTCGAGCAGGACGTCCGGCCGGAACCCGCACATCTCCGGCTGGTGCGGCTCGAACCGGAACACCGGCGGGGCACCGAGCGCGGGGTGCCCCGACGGGTACCCGGCCGCCTGCGCGAGCACGCGCGCCTCGATCCCCAGCTCGGCGGCCCGCGGGTGGTCGCCGTTGTAGGGGTCGGCGCTGGAGTGGACCAGCACCGTGGACGGCTGGCGGCGGCGCAGGTGCTGGACCAGGTGGTCGAGCAGGTCGTCGGTGGGCCGCAGCGGGTAGTCGCCCGCGTCCAGGAAGGAGATGTCGGCGCCCAGGACCTCGGCGGCGCGCTCGGCCTCGGCCCGCCGGGTCTGCTTGACCTCGGCCAGCCGCGCGCCGCGCTTCCACAGCTGTGCGGACTCGCCCCGCTCGCCGTAGGACAGGCAGATCACGTCGACGCCGCGCCCGTCGTCGGCGGCCAGGGCGATGGCCCCGGCGGCCCGCCAGACGAAGTCGGCCGCGTGGGCGCTGATCACGACCACCGGCCCCGCCCCCGCATCGCTGCTCATGGTCCGGACCGTAGAAGCGTGTGAACAAAATTGTCAACAATTTCGTCGGGTATCATCCGTGCTGGTGAGAGGGGGTATGCGATGCGGTTCGCCGTCCTGGGGTTGGGTGAGGCCGGCGCGGCGCTGGCCCGCGACCTGGTGGCGGCCGGTGCGGAGGTGGCCGGCTACGACCCGGCCACCGGCGGCCCGCCGGGCGTACGCGAGGCCGCTGGCGCGGGCGAGGCGGTGGCCGGCGCCGCGGTCGTGCTCAGCGTCAACAGCGCCGCGGTGGCCGAGCGGCTGGCCGCGCAGGCGATGCCCGCCGCGCCGCCCGGCTCGGTGTGGGCGGACCTGAACACCGCGCCGCCCGCGGCCAAGGAGCGGCTGGCCGGCCTGGCCGAGCGGCACCGGCTGGAGTTCGCCGACGTTGCCCTGCTGGCCGCCGTACCGCCGCGTGGCCTGGCCACCCCGTCGCTGGCCTGCGGCCCGGGCGCGCGGACCTACGCCGAGGCGGTACGCCCGCTGGGCGGGTCGGTGGAGTTACTGGACGCGCCGCCCGGAGCCGCCGCGGCGCGCAAGCTGATCCGCAGCACGGTCATGAAGGGCTTCGCCGCCGCGATCCTGGAGTCGCTGGCCGCCGCCCGGGCCGCCGGCTGCGAGCAGTGGGTCCGCGCCGGACTCGACGAACAACTCGGCGCGGAGTGGGTGGAGCGGCTGGTCACCGGCAGCGCCCGGCACGCGGCCCGGCGTACCGCCGAGATGGACGCGGCCGCGGAGCTGCTCCGTACCCTCGGGGTCGTCCCCCGGGTCACCGAGGCCGCGCGGGACGTCCTGGCCGCCCTGGCTGCGGGCGGGTGAGGGTCGTGGACGGGGATGCGGTGGCTGATGAGGAGGCCGGTGGGCAGCGCGACGGCGCCGCGCACCAGCGGGTACGCGACGCGCTGCGGGCCGAGATCATGCGCGGCGACCTGGTGCCCGGCCAGCGCCTGGTCGAGGCCGACCTCGCCGAGAGCTACCAGGCCACCCGCGGCAGCGTCCGGTCCGCGCTGATCGACCTGGCCGGCGAGGGCCTGGTCGAGCGCATCCAGCACCGCGGCGCCCGGGTACGCGTGGTCACCCTGGCCGAGGCGATCGAGATCACCGAGTGCCGCATGGTGCTGGAGGGGCTGTGCGCGGCCAAGGCGGCCGAGCGGATCTCCACCGCGGAGGCGGCGGAGCTGACCGGGATCATCCGGGCGATGCGGGCGGCTGTCGACACCGGCGACGTGCTGGCGTACTCCGACCTGAACGAGCGGCTGCACCGCCGCATCCGGCAGATCTCCGGCCAGCAGACCGCCGCGCAGACCATCGAGCGGCTGCGCGGCCAGTTCGTCCGGCACCAGTTCCGCCTGGCGCTGCGCCCCGGCCGCCCAGCCGTCTCGATCCTCGAACACACCCGCCTGGTGGAGGCGATCGTCTCCGGCGATGCCGGGCTCGCCGAGATCACCATGCGCGCCCACCTGCGCAGCGTCATCGACGCCCTGAACGCCTCAACGCCGAGCGCCTCACCGCCGGGCGGGCCCGGCCACGGTTAGCCGCACCGCGACCGTGTCCCCCTCGTCCACCTGCTCGGCCCGGCGTACGGCGGTCTTCACCGGCAGGACGTACCCGCCGTCCTTGGGGTAGAGCGAGGTCTTCCACCAGGTCTCGCCGATCCGGGCGCGTACCGGGATCATGCCCCAGCCGTAGGTGACCTCCCGGGACACCGACTCCAGGTGGCCGCTCTGCTCCGGCGGCACGGTGATGAAGTAGAACGGCGACGGGCCGCGCCAGTGCCACACCTCGCCGGTGAAGTCCAGGTCCATGCGCCCAGTGTGATCAGCGGTGCCAGCCGGCCGGCGGGTCCTCGCCGACCACGCCGTCGACCGATTCGCGCAGCAGGTCGGCATGGCCGGTGTGCCGGCCGTACTCCTCGACCAGGTCGCAGACCAGCCGCCGCAGGCTGGGGTGCCGCCCGTCCGGCCAGGAAAGGTGCGCCTCCTGACCCAGCCCGCCGTCGGCGATGGCCGCCGCCAGCCGCGCGGTGGAGCGCTCGACCGCACCGTCGTACAGCGCGTACAGCTCCTCGGCGCTGTCCTTGGCGGCGGAGATGAACTCCCAGTCCTGGCTGCCGTCGTGCGTGCTCGCCCACGGCTCGGGCAGCGGCTCGCCCCGCAGCCGGACGGTGAAGATCTCGTCCTCGACCAGCGCCAGGTGCTTGAGCAGCCCACCCAGGGTGAGCGCCGAGGGCCCGAGGCGGGCCTGCAACCCGGCCGTGTCCAGGTGCCCGGCCTTCCAGCGGAAGGTGGTCCGCTGCCGGTTCAGCATGCCGAGCAGGTGCTCGACCTCGGTGCCGGCGAGGGGCGGTTCCCAGGGGTAGTCACTGTTGGTCATGGCCGACACCGTAGGCCCGGTTCCGGACGATCCGGTGCCGGAATGCTGTTAGCCTGCGCGAGGTGGACCAGGACACCAGCCCCACCGCGCGGGCGCTGCTGGCACTCCAGCTCATCCAGGACAGCGCCGGCATCACTGCCGACCGGCTCGCCGACAAGCTCGGCGTCTCCGAGCGGGCGGCCAGGCGGTACGTCGGGATCCTGCGCGAGGCCGGCATCCCGATCGACTCGGTGCGCGGCCCGTACGGCGGGTACCGGCTGGGCCGCGGCCTGCGCCTGCCGCCGCTCACCTTCAGCGCCGCCGAGGCGCTGGGCCTGGTGATGGCCGTGCTCGACGGGCACCACGAGGCGGGCGATGCCAGCGACCCGGTCGGCGCCGCGCTCGGCAAGATCATCCGGGCGCTGCCCACGCCGGTCGCCGCCCAGGCCGAGGCCGTACGCCGGACCACCGCGCCCGCGCCGGACCGCGCCGCCGCCCGCCCCGACCCCGCCGTCACGATCGCGCTGGTGCAGGCGTGCTCGACGCAGCGCCGCATCCGCGCCGGCTACCGCTCCGAGGCCGGCGCGGAGTGGACGATCGACGTCGACCCGTGGGCGGTGGTGGTCCGGCACGGCCGCTGGTACGTGCTGTGCTGGTCGCACACCGCGGCCGCCCGCCGGGCCTTCCGGATCGACCGGGTCCGGGACGTGCAGGTGCTGGCCGACACCTTCACCCCGCCCGCCGACCTCGACCCGGTCGCGGTGCTGGAGGAACACCTCGCGGTCGGCTGGGAATACCACGCCGAGGTCGTCATCGACGCGCCGCTGGAGAAGGTGGCCTGCTGCCTGCCGCGCGCCCTCGGCCGGCTCGAGGCGATCGACGACACCACCACCCGGCTGGTCGGCAGCACCGGGAACCCCTGGTGGTACGCCGAGCAGCTGGCCCCGGTGCCGGCCCCGTACCGCATCGTCGGCGGGCCCGAGCTCCGGCACACCGCCCGCGCCGTGGGCCAGCGCATGGTGGCGGCGGCCGAGGATCTGGATTCGTAGTCTAGACTCAGCACCGTGGCAGACGGCATGGCGCGGGTGCTCGCGCTCGTGGGCGACCGGTGGGCGTTGCAGGTGGTCCGCGAGGTGGCCCTGGGCGTACGCCGGTTCGACGAGGTGCAGGCCGCGACGGGCGCGCCGCGGGCGGTCCTGTCCGACCGGCTGCACCGGCTCACCGCGGCCGGCATCCTCACCACCCGCGCGTACCGGGTGCCCGGCCGGCGGGCCCGCCAGGAGTACGCGCTGACCGCCGCCGGCCTGGACCTGCTGCCGGTGCTGGCCGCGCTGTCGGACTGGGCCGAGCGGCACCTGCACCCCACCGGGGTGGTCTACCGGCACGGCGGCTGCGGTGGCCGGCTCACCACCACCCTGCGCTGCGAGTGCGGCGAGCAGGCCGGCCCGCGGGACCGGCTGATCGCCGAGGTCAACCGCTGAGCGCCCGTCCCGACAGGAGATGCCGATGTCCCTCGCCACCACCAGCGACGCGAGCTTCCGCGCCGACGTGCTGGACAGCACGCTGCCGGTGCTCGTGGAGTTCACCGCGTCCTGGTGCCCGCCCTGCCACATGATCGCCCCGGTGCTGGCGCAGATCGCCGCGGACGAGGCGGACCGCCTGCGGGTACGGGCCATCGACGTCGACGCCAACCCGGCCACCACGCTGGCGTACCAGGTGATGGCGATGCCCACGCTGGCGCTGTTCGTCGGCGGCGAGGTCGTCGCCCGGATGGTCGGGGCGCGCCCGCGTACGGCCATCCTCCGCGAACTCGAACCGCACCTCACCGCCAGGGCCGGCGGTCTGGGCCGAATGGGCTCTGGGAGGTAGCTCCCAGAGGATCAAGTCGGCCGGATGTGCCACCCCGATCCTCACGCAGGGTTACCGTCGTCCGCGACGATCGGGGGGATCATGAGCGTTTCCATGCGCGCCGGGCGGCGCGTGCTCGCGGTGGCGGCGGCGGTCGCTACCGCGGTGGTGGTGCCGGCGGGGGTCGGCCACGCGGCCGGCGGGCAACGGGTGCTCGCCTATGTCGCGAACTATGACAGTGGCGATATTTCGGTGATCGACACGGCGACCGGGCTGGTGAGTACCACCATTCCGGGTGCGGTGGGTGCCTCGCCGTACGGGGTGGCGGTGGCGGTCAAGGGGACGCGGGCGTACGCGACGAACACGCGGGCCGGGACGCTGGCGGTGCTGGACACGGTCACCAACAGCGAGTTGGCGACGGTCGCGGTGGGGTCGCAGCCGTACAGCGTGGCGGTCTCGCCCGATGGTGGGCACGTGTACGTGACCAACTTCGCCAGCGGGACGGTGTCGGTGGTCGACGCGGGCACGCTGACGGTGACGGCGACGGTCGCGGTGGGCAGCCAGCCGGATGGGATCGCGGTGACGCCGGACGGCACTCGTTTGTACGTGGCCAATGGTGTGGCCGGTCCAGGAACGGTCACGGTGGTGGACACCGCCACGAACACCGTGTCGGCAACCATTCCCGTGGGGGTGACGCCGGGCAAGGTGGCGGTCACGCCGGATGGTGGCCGGGTGTTGGTGACGAACCTGTTCTCCAACAGTGTGTCCATTGTGGATCCGGCTACGAACACTGTGGTGGGTACGGTGGGGTCTGGTGGCACGCCGTATGGGATCACGGTCTCGCCGAACGGTGCCACCGCCTACGTGCCGAATCGCACCGACAACTCGCTGTCCATTGTGGACATTTCGTCGATGTCGTTGGTTGGTGTGGTGGCGGTGGGTCAGGCGCCGGCTGAGGTGGCGGTCACTCCGGACGGGGCGACGGCGTATGTCACGAACCGTAGTGACGGCACTGTGTCCGTTGTGGACACCGCGAGCCGCACGGTGACCAGGACGACGGCGGTGGGTGTCCACCCGGTCGGGATCGCGATGGCCACCATCGGCCCTGACCCGACCGCGCTCACCGCGGGGTGGGCGACGCTCTCGGTGCAGTCGTCGAGCCTGCGGCTGTCCGGCCTGACCGCCACCCTCACCGACACCCGGACCGGCCAGCGGGTCGCCGGGCAGCGGGTCTTCTTCAGCACCATGTACGGCCGCCCGCTGTGCTCGGCGGTCACCAACAGCACCGGGGTGGCGACGTGCACGACCGACGTACCGCCGCTGGTCGGGCTCGTCGCGCTACTGCGCGGCTACACCGCGGCGTACCCGGGGTCGGTGCTCTTCCAGCCCGCCACCGCGCACGGCAACGTACGGCTCAGCCTGCTCCTGCGGTAGAAGGCAGGAACCGCTCCAGCGGCGGCGTCGGACACCGCTGGAGCGGTCGCCTGTGCGCGGCGCGCCGGGCAGGGGTCGGCGGGCCGCGCATCGGGGGTCGGACCGCGCCCGTCGTCACCAGCACGGGCCAGCGCCGCACCGAGGCAGCGCTGGCCCGGCAGGTGTACCGCGGTGCCGGCTCACGCCGGTCGGCGTACCGGACGCCCCAGCACCGCGGACACTCTGTGACGAGCCCAGGTTCCGAAAGTTTCCGAAACCGGTTCGACCTGGGGCGAACGTTATGGCGGGGACCTTGGGAGTGTCAACGGGCCTCTCGGTAGCCCGTTCGGGCGAGAATAGGGTTCGGGTTTGGCGGTCGAAAGCTTTCGAGCGGCCAGCTATGCTTGGTCATCCCGTGCGACCACCCTTCGGAGGCGCAGTGACCCGGTCCGACCGCCGCCCCACGCTGAGCTCGATCGCGGCCGCGGCCGGGGTGTCGCTGGCCACCGTCTCCAAGGTCCTCAACGACCGCGACGACGTCGCGCCGGGCACCCGGGCGCGCGTGCAGCGACTGCTGGAACAGGAGCAGTACGTCCCGCTGGAGCGCCGCCGCAACACCGGGACCCGGCTGGTGGACCTGGTGGTACGTGATCTGGACAGCCAGTGGGCCACCGAGATCATCAAGGGCGTGACCAGCTCCGAGCTGGAGGTCGTCCTGTCCTCGCTGGCCGACGCGCCGGACCCGGCGCGCTGGGCCGAGCAGCTCGTCCGGGCCAGGCGCGCCGGGGTCATCGTGGTCACCGCCCACTTCAGCGCCCATGAGCGCGCGGTGTTCGAGCGCGCCCGGCTGCCCTGCGTCGTGGTCGACCCGGTCGACCTGCCCGACCCGGACCTGGCCAGCGTCGGCGCCACCAACTGGGCCGGCGGCCTGGCCGCGACCCGGCACCTGATCCGGGAGGGGCACACCCGCATCGCCGCGATCGGCGGGCCGCCCGCGCTGCTGTGCAGCCGCGCCCGGCTGGACGGCTACCGGGCGGCGCTGGACGCCGCCGGGATCCGGGTCGACCCGGACCTGCTGCGGGACGGCAACTTCCACCACTCCGGCGGGTACGAGGCCGCCATCGAACTGCTCGCCCTCCCCGACCGCCCGACCGCCATCTTCGCCGGCAGCGACGAGCAGGCCTTCGGCGTGATCGAAGCAGCGCGTAGGGCCGGCCTGTCGGTCCCCGACGACCTCAGCGTGGTCGGCTTCGACGACCTCCCGGTCGCCCGCTGGGCCTCACCGCCGCTGACCACGGTCCGCCAACCACTGGCCTACATGGGCCGGGTCGCCGCGCAGATGCTGCAGAACCTGATCGAGAACCGGGAGCTGGACAGCTACCACGTGGAGCTGGCCACCGAGCTGATCGTCCGGTCCTCGACGCAGCCACCGCGCCGCTGAGCGCAGCCCGCTCCGCGGATCCTTGACCGGCCGTACGGCCGCGCTTATGTTTCAGAAAGAGTTCGGAGAGTTCTCCGAAATATTTCGAGCAGCAGTGGCGCGTGTGCCCCGGCGCCACGTCAAGGAGCACCACATGATCCGAAAGGCCGCTCGCTACCGGGCTCTGCTCATCGCACTGGTCGCCACGCTGATCGGGCTGACCGGACTCGCCATCGTCGCCACGCCGCGGCCCGCGTCGGCGGCCGCGCTGACCGAGGTGACCAACTTCGGCCCCAACCCCACCAACCTGCGCATGTTCGAGTACGTCCCGAACAGCGTCACCGCGCGCCCGGCAATCGTCGTGGCGGTCCACTTCTGTACCGGATCCGGCCCGGTGTTCTTCAACGGCACCGAGTTCGCCTCGCTGGCCGACCGGTTCGGGTTCATCGTCATTTACCCCTCGGCGACCCGCAGCGGCTCCTGCTTCGACGTGTCCTCGCCCGGCGCGCTGCGGCACGACGGCAACAGCGACCCGGTCGGCATCGTGTCGATGGTGCGCAACGTCGAGCAGCGGCACGGCGCCGACCCGTCCCGGGTGTACGTCACCGGGGCGTCCTCCGGCGGCATGATGACCAACGTCCTGCTCGGCGACTATCCGGACATCTTCAAGGCCGGCGCCGCGTTCATGGGCGTCCCGTTCGCCTGCTTCGCGACCACCGATGGGTCGATGTGGAACACCCAGTGCGCGAACGGCCAGATCTCCAGGACCCCGGCAGCCTGGGGTGACCTGGTCCGCGGTGCCTTCCCCGGCTTCAGCGGCGCCCGCCCGCGGATGCAGTTGTGGCACGGCACCACCGACACCACGCTCCAGTTCCCGAACTTCAACGAGGAGATCAAGCAGTGGACCAACGTGCTGGGGGTGAGCCAGACGCCGGTGGTCACCGACCACCCGCAGGCGTCGTGGACCCACACCCGGTACGGCAGCAACACCGCGACGCCCGCGGTCGAGGCGTACAGCATCTCCGGCGTGGGGCACTCGCTGCCGATGGGCGGCATGGCGGCCGAGGCGATCCGCTTCTTCGGCCTGAACGGGGGCGGCCCGACCACCCCGCCGACCACCCCGCCCACGACGCCGCCGACCACGCCGCCCACCACCCCGCCGACGGGACCGGCCGGCTGCCGGGTCGTGGACACGATCACCTCGTGGAACACCGGCCTCACCTCGAACATGACCGTCACCAACACCGGTAGCGCCGCGGTCAACGGCTGGACCGTCGTGTTCACCCTGCCGGCCGGGCAGGTCATCACCAACGGCTGGAACGCCTCGTACGCGCCGATGTCCGGGCAGGTGACCGCGCGGAACGCCGACTTCAACGCGAGCATCCCGCCGAACGGCTCGGTCAGCTTCGGCTTCAACGCCAACCACACCGGCAATGCCGCCCGACCAGCCTCGTTCACGCTGAACGGCGTCACCTGCGTGATCGGCTGAGTGGGGGAGGAGGTCGCACCATGATCAGGAAGGTCACCACCGTGCTGGCCACGGCCGCGCTCGCCGGGGCAGGGTTGGCCGGGATCGGGTTCGGCGGGCCGACGGAGGCTGCCGCGCAGGTCGTACCGGCCCATGCCGGGTCGCACGGCCCGTGCCGCAACGGGTACGTCGGGCTCACCTTCGACGACGGCCCCAGCGCCACCACCGACCAGTTGCTGGCCGCGTTACGCGCCTCCCACCTGCGGGCGACGATGTTCAACATCGGCACCAACGCCGCGGCGAACCCGACCCTGGTACGGGCGCAGCTGCGGGCCGGCATGTGGGTGGGCAACCACACCAACACCCACCCGCACCTGACCCAGATCGGCGAGCCGGCGGCGTTCGACGAGATCGCCGTGACGCAGCGGACGCTGCGCGGGATCACCGGCCGCCGGCCCACCCTGTTCCGGCCGCCGTTCGGCGACACCAACGACCAGGTCGTGGCCGACGCGAGCCGGCTGCGGCTGCTCGAGGTGCTGTGGACCGTCGACTCCGAGGACTGGAACAGCGCCACCACCGAGCAGATCGTCGCCAAGGCGCACACGCTGCAACCCGGCGGCATCATCCTCATGCACGACTGGCCGCCGAACACCATCGCGGCCGTACCCCTGATCGCCCAGGACCTGCGCGCCCGTGGCCTGTGCGCGGGCCGCATCGCCTTCACCCCGCGCGACATCCCGTACGGAGCCGATCACGTCTTCCACGCGGTCGCCGTGCGGCCCTGACCCCGCTGCTCCACAACGATCGCCCGCCGTCCCGTAGCGCAAGGCCCACCCGGCCGGGACGGCGGGCGACTCCTCACCCGCCGGGGAGCTGGATCTACCCAGGGTGGTGGCACGGAGAAATGCCCGGCCACACCCGGATATCGCCGTGGGCGGTAGCGTTCGCCGCATGCGAGTGGCGGGGAGTCTGTTACGGGTCGCGTCGGCCGCGGTGGCGGTCTGCGCGCTGGCCGGCTGCGGCGCCACGGCCGCGCGGCCCGGCGATCCGGTCGCCCTGGCCGGCACCCCGGCTGCCGGCACCCCGGCAGCGGCCGGTCCCACGGCCGGTACGGCCGGTACGCCAGCGCCGGGCGGCACCAAGGCCGGTACGCCCGCGGCCGGACGTACGGCAAGCCGGAGCACGGCCGGGCGTACGTCCCGCCCGCCGTTACTGGTGGAGCAGATGGCCAACACCGGGAATGCCACGCAGGTGGTGACGGTGACGACCACGCCGGGTCAGGCGGGCCCGGTGCTGGAGGCCTTCGAGAAGGTGGCCGGGCGGTGGCGGCGCGCGTTCGGCCCGGTGCCGGCGGTGATCGGCGCGCAGGGCTTCAGCACCCGGGTGAGCGAGTCCACCACCGCCACCCCGATCGGCCTGTTCACCCTCACCGAGGCGTTCGGCACCAGCGCCAACCCGGGCACGGCCCTGCCCTACCGGAGGAGCCAGTACGGCGACGTCTGGGTCGACCAGGCCACCGCCCCGACGTACAACACCCGGCAGACCGGCGACGCCGACTTCGCCAAGGGCTCGGGCGAGCGCTTATGGACCGAGACCACCGCGTACGAGTACGCCGTCGTGATCGACTACAACCGCCGCCCCGTACGCCCCGGCGCCGGCTCCGCCTTCTTCCTGCACGTCACGATCCCGGTCCCCAGCCAGGGCTGCGTCACCCTCCGCCGCGACCGCCTGCTCACCCTGCTGCGCTGGCTCAACCCGGCGGCCCACCCGATCATCGCCCTCGGCCCGATCGAGGCGGTGCGCCGGCTCTAGGAGCGGGTGAGGCAGAAGGGGTGGCCAGCCGGGTCGGCGAAGACCCGGAAGGTTTTCGGGCTGCTGTCCAGCAGTGTCGCGCCGAGTTCGAGAGCGCGGGCCTGACCCGCGTCCAGGTCGTCGCCGACGACGATGTCGAGGTGCGCCTGCTGCGGGCGGGCGGGATCCGGCCAGGCCGGCGGGGTGTAGGAATCCACCTGCTGGAACAGGACGCTGCGCCCGTAGCCGGTGATGAAGGCGCCCTCGGGGCCCTCGTAGGTGAGCTCCATGCCCAGCAGGTCGGCGTAGAAGCGGGCCAGAGCCACCGCGTCGGGCGCGTCGATGGCCACCGCGAACAGGACCAGCTCCGGGCCGGCGCCGTCCTTCTGGCACAGGTCGAACGGGTGCCCGCCCGGGTCGGCCAGCGTGATCCAGTGCGCCCCGTCCGCCAGCCGGGTCGCGCCCAGCGACACCGCCCGCTCGGCCGCGGCCGAGATGTCGTCGACCTGCAGGTCGAGGTGGAACTGCTGCGGCCGCTCCTGCCCCGGCCACCGCGGCGGTACGTGGTCCGGCGCGGACTGGAGCGCGATCTCCTGCCCGTCGGAGGCCTGCAGGGTGATCCACTCGTCGTCCTGGTACGTGATCTTCCATCCGGTCAGCTCGGCGTAGAACGTGGCGAGCCGGTCGATGTCGGCCGCGTCGAACGCGGCGAGTTCCAGGCGCCCGGTAACGGTCATGGCGCCCATCCTGTCCGTACGCTGGGCCGGGTGTCGACCGCTTTGATTGCGATCCTCGGGGGCCTGGCGCTGGCCACCGGGCCGCTGTGGCGCTGGCTCGGCGGCTACCTGGTGACCATCGCACACGAGGCCGGCCACGCCGTGGTGACGGTCCTGTGCAGCGGCCGCGTCGTCGGGATCCGCCTGCACACCAGGGGTGGCGCGGTGCGCAGCGGGTACGCCGGGATCACCTACGCCCGGACCAGCGTCCGCGCGCGCATCCCGGTGGGGCTGGCCGGCTACCCGGCCCCGGCGGCGGTCGGCCTGCTCACGCTGGCGTTGCTGCACGCCAACCACACCCGGGGCGCGCTGGCCGCGATGGTGGCCGCCCTGTTCGTCATGCTCGTCCTGATCCGGAACGCTTTCGGCGCGGTCCTGCTGCTCGCGGTCGGCGGCGCGCTCTACGCCGCGATCCTGTACGGCACGCCCACCGCGCACGCCAACGTCGCGGGCGTCATCTCCTGGGCCCTGCTGTTCGGCACCACCCGCGACACGCTGTCCACCTTCCGCAACGGCAGCGGCGACGCGGCCAACCTCGCCGCGCTGACGAACGTACCCACGAAGGTGTGGTCGTCGCTGTTCGTCCTGGCCACGGTCGGCGCGACCGGGTTCGCGGCGTGGCTGACGCTGGATGCCTGGGCCGGGTGACACACGGTCGGGGAGGCACGATGGGACGGCGCCAGCCCTAGCGTGTAGGGCGTGTCCGCGTACGTACGTCTGGTTGGCGTTGTCCTTGCCCTCGCGGTTGCGGGGCTGCCTGGCCGGGCCTCGGCGGGCCTTGGCATCGGCGACCACCCGGAGTCCGGCGTCGGCAGTCCCGACTTCGGCGCCGTGGTGCCGGTGGGCCAGCCGCTCACGCTCAGCATCGTCGCGGCGAACGGGGAGGCCGGCAACATCATCTCCGTCGAGTTGTCGCTGGACGCCGGCCAGACCTGGCAGCTGGTCGCGACCAGGGAGTGGTCCACCTACACCTTCACCCCGACCACGGTCGGGCCGCTGACGATGGTGACGCGCGCGTCCACCCCGAGCGTGACCGAGGTGCCCACCCGGTTCAAGACGATCAAGGTGGTGGCGGACAGCTGCCCGTGCATGATGCAGTGGCCGGGCCAGATCGCCCGGCCCGCCGAGGAGGCCGACGACCTGCCGGTCGAGGTCGGCACGCGGTTCCAGGTCGACCGGGACGGCGCGGTCACCGGCGCGATGTTCGCCATGTTCACCGAGACGGTCGGCCAGATCGAGCCGCGGGTGGCGCACCTGTGGGCACCCGACGGCACGCTGCTCGCCTCGGGCAGCACCGCGCGCCACGACGGCTACCCGTACGTCCCCTTCGACGAACCCGTGCCGGTGCTGGCCGGGGAGACCTACACGGTCTCGTACTTCACCCCGGTCGGCCTGTATGCCCAGACGGTGGGCTACTTCAGCAGCGAGCCGATCCACAGTGGACCGTTCACGCTGGGCGAGGACGCGGGGGTCTACCAGTACGGCGGCGGGTTCCCGGACCAGACCTGGCGCGGCGCCAACTACTGGGTCGACCCGGTCTTCGCCGACTGAATCATGTCGGTACCGTCCCCTAGCCTTGCAGCGCAGGCCGGAGTGCGGGAGGGGACGGGCCGATGGCGGACGCCGAGGACGTACGGGCGGTGGCGCTGGGCCTGCCGCACGTGGTCGAGATCGACAGCGACGGGTTCGACTTCCGGGTGGGGAACAAGGGCTTTGTCTGGTCCTACCCGGAGCGTACGCCCGGGACGCCGCGGCGTATCCGCACCGACGTCGCGGTCCTGTACGTCGGGGATGAAGCGGAGAAGCAGGCGCTGCTGCTCGGCGAGCCGGCGGTCTTCTTCACCGCGCGCGAGTACGACGGGCTGCCGTACGTGCTGGTACGGCTGTCCGAAGTGGACCGTCCCCGGCTCGCCGAGCTGGTCAGCGACGCCTGGCACATGCGCGCGCCGGAGGACATCTCAGGTGGCTGAGCCGCGCCGGATGCTCGGCTGGTAGAGCAGCCGCGGGTCCTCCTGCCGGGCGCGGCAGCGGCGGACGAACGGCAGCGCAGCGGCCAGGTCGGCGAGCCAGCGCTCGTACGAGGCCGCGTCGATCTCGTAGTACTCCTCGTAGTCGACCAGCCCGTTGCTGGCCGGGATGGCCAGGTAGTACCGGCCGGAGCCGCGCTCGACGCCGATCGCGTACCGCTCGGCGCGGTCCACCGCGGTGTCCTCGAACCGCATCGTGGGCAGCGGCGCGCCGGGCGAGGGGGTCCGCAGCAGGGCGCGCTGGTCGGGGTCCACATCGGACAGTACGAACGCGACGACGGCCCGCTTCGCGGCGCTGTCCGGCCAGTCCGCCAGCGCCTGCGCGGCCGCCCGGCGTACCGGTTGCTTGGCGCCGAGCAGGTAGCCGATGAACGTCTCGGCGGCGGCCACCTCACCGTCGGCCAGGCCGCGCGCCCGCAGGTAGCCGACCGCGTCCCGGGCGGCGGCGACCGGGTCGGCCTGGCCCTGGATCTCGATCGAGGCCTCGTAGCAGAGCAGGGACAGGCCGTAGCGCATCGACAGCTCCACCACCTGCCGGACCACGTGCGCCCGGCCCGGCCGCGGCACGAACGACTGGTACGACATCAGCAGCCGGGCGAACCGGACCACCGTCTCCCCCGGCGCGTCGCCGAGCAGCCCCAGCACCCACGGCTCCAGCGGGGGCAGGTCGAACTCGTCGCCGTACCGGGTGAACTCCAGGAACGCCACCAGCCCGGCCCGTACCCGCTCGAGGTCCGCGGAAGCCAGGTCCGCGGCGATGTCCTCGGGCTCCCGCCACTCCCCGCTCATCCAGCTCCTCACTGGCTGCACCCCCTGCCGCGCCTGGGACAGGCGTGGGGCAGACTGGGTCTGGTGTCCGATGGGTATCAGTTTCCGCCGATGCCGCCGGTCGCCACGCCCGAGGTCCAGCCTGGGCCCCCGGCGCCGCGGCAGTTGCGGCCTGTTGTCGTGTTGCTGCTGGTGAACCTGGGGTTGTCGGTGCTGCTCACCATCACGGTGCTGCTGGCGCGCGACAGCGTCATCGCCTACCAGCTCGATCACCGCCACATCCTCGACCCGCAGCAGCGCGAGCTGCTGCGCGAGACCTACCTGGGCGGCATGTGGGGCCGGGTCATCGGCAACGTCGTGGTCAGCGTGGTGTACGTCTTCCTGGTCCGGGCGCTGCTGCGGGGCCGCCGCTGGGCGTACCGGCGGGTCATCCTGGTCGGGTCGATCGGCATCCTCGCCCTGCTGCTGGTCCAGCTCACGCCGTACCCGTGGTGGATGCGCGCCGAGCAGATCGCGCAGGCCGCGGTGCTGGCCGGGCTGCTCTACTTCGTGCTGCGCCCCGAGGTGCGCGACCACTTCGCCAAGCACCTCCCCGGCCGCACCAGACGCACCCGGTAGCGCCGGTCAGAGCTCGGCGATCAGGTCGGCGACCGAGTCGACGATGCGGGAGGGCCGGTACGGGTAGCGCTCGCTCTCGATGCGGGTGCTGATCCCGGTGAGCACCAGGATGGTCTCCAGGCCGGCCTCCAGCCCGCACAGGATGTCGGTGTCCATCCGGTCGCCGATCATGGCGGTGCTCTCCGAGTGCGCCTCGATCGTGTTCAGTGCCGAGCGCATCATCATCGGGTTGGGCTTGCCCACGAAGTACGGCTCGACGCCGGTCGCCTTGGAGATCATCGCGGCGACCGAGCCGGCCGCGGGCAGCGCGCCCTCGGTGGACGGGCCGACCGGGTCCGGGTTGGTGCAGATGAAGCGCGCGCCGGCGTCGATCAGGCGTACGGCCCGGGTGATCTGCTCGAAGCTGTACGTCCTGGTTTCGCCCAGCACCACGTAGTCGGGCTCCATGTCGGTGAGCACGTACCCGACGCTGTGCATCGCGGTGGTCAGCCCCGACTCGCCGATCACGTACGCGGTGCCGCCGGGCCGCTGGTCGGCCAGGAACTGCGCGGTGGCCATGCCCGCGGTCCAGATCGCCCGCTCCGGGACCTCGATGCCGATCCGGCTGAGCCGGGCCTGGAGGTCCCGCGCGGTGTACATCGAGTTGTTGGTGAGGATCAGGAACGGCTTGCCGGACTGCTGCATCCGCTCGACGAACTCCGGTGCCCCCGGGACCGGGACCCCCTCGTGCACCAGCACACCGTCCATGTCGGTGAGCCAGCTCTCGATCACCTTGCGCTCGGCCAATGCGACTCCTCGCCTGGTCAGGGGTGTCCCGACCAGGAAATCACAGTGCCCGGGCGACGATGACCACGGGCGCCAGCAGGCCGGCCCGGGTGGCGGCCACGTTGTTGCCGATGCGCTCGGCGAAGCCCGGCCCGAAGACCACGTGCGGGCCGAGCGGGCCGGCCGGCGGCGGGCCGCCCACCTCGGCGGTCCGGTCCTCGACCAGTTCGACGTCGAAGCCGGCCCGGGTGAGGTCGGCGATGTAGCTGGCCGGCGTGGCCACGAACGAGGAACGCTCGTCCTCCGCCCACGGCAGCGGGTACGGCAGCGGCCCGTCGGAGGCCCGTACCTGCTCGAACAGGCCGAACCGGCCACCGGGCCGCAGCACCCGGCGCACCTCGGCGAAGACCGCCGCCTTGCCCTCGATGTTCATGCCGACGTGGATCATCATGGCCCGGTCGAAGGTGCCGTCCCCGAACGGCAGCGTGTCGCCGGTGGTCGCGGTGAAGCTGACCCGCCCGGCCAGCCCCACCCGGCCGGTCAGCGCGGTGGCCGTACGCACGAACTCCGGGGTGAGGTCCACCCCGTCGACCTGGCAGCCGAACGCGGCCGCCGCCGCCCGCGCCGCCCCGCCGAGGCCGGAGCCCACATCCAGCAGCCGCGCCGTGGCCGCGAGGTCCAGCCGCTCCAGCAGGTACATCGTGGCCGCCCGCGAACCCGCATGCAGCTCGTCCACGGGTGCGAGGTCGGCGACCGTCAGCGCCTCGACGTCCCGCCCGGCCGCGGCCAGCGCGCCCAGGATCGCCCCCTCGGCATCCCCCGCGCCGTAGTGCGCGGCGACCAACCCATCAGCGTCCACGAAACCAACCCCCCGTCGACCCGCGAGAACAGCGACACCACAGTGCCGTACCAGCGGTCCGACCGGAACACGAACCGCCCAACTTCCCGCGGCGGGCGGTTGCAGCATTCTCGCAGCAGGGCGACAACAGTGGCGGGCCAGCATGGGCTGATCGACACGACGGCGAAGGTTGAGGGTGGCGCGGCGCTGTTCGGTGCGGTGCTGCGGGGGTACCGGGTACGGCTGGGTGTCAGCCAGCGGGAGCTTGCTGTCCGGTCCACGGTGAGCGTGCGGGCGATCCGGGACCTGGAGGTGGGGCGGGCCAGCCGGCCGCGGCGGGACACCGTCGGGTTGCTGGCCCGCGGGTTGGCGTTGAGCGTGCGGGAGCGGCTGGAGCTGGAACTGGCCGCCGGCCAGGTGAGCGTACGGGCGGGCCCAGTGGCGCTGGATGAGGTCATCGGACGGGACGCCGAGGTCGCGGTGCTGCGCGAGCTGCTGGCCACGGGGCGGCAGCGGTCGGTGACGTTGACCGGGCTGGCCGGGGTGGGCAAGTCGACCCTGGCGGTACGGGCGGCGGAGGAGCTGCACCGCGCGTACGGGCTGCCGGTGCTGTGGGATCCGGTGGCGGCGCCGGCCGAGCTGGCCCGGATGGTGGGCCGGCAGCAGGCGCTGGTGGTCTGCGACGGCACCGACCCGGGCGACCTGGTCGAGGTGCTGCGCGAGTCCCCGGGCCTGCGGGTGCTGGTCACCGCCCGCGCCCCGGCCGCCGTGCCGGGCCGGCGGACCGTACCGGTGACGCCGCTGCCGGTGCCGCGCGGCGGTGAGGATCCGGGCGCGCTCGCGGCGGTGCCGGCCGTACGCCTGCTGCTCGCGTACGCCCGCCGGCTGCGGCCCGACTTCGTCCTCGGCGCGGGCAACGCCGCCGCGGTCGCCGCCCTGTGCCAGCGGCTGGACGGGCTGCCGGCCGCGCTGGAGTCGGCCGCCTGCTGGCTGCTGGTGGCCGAGCCGGGCGACCTGCTGGCGGTCGACCCGTTCGACCTGCTCGGCGAGGACCTGCCGGAGCTGCGCCGGTCGCTGCTGGCCGCGCTCGGCAGCCTCGACCCGCTCGAATCCGCCACGCTGGCGGGGCTGTGCGACGCGGGCGGCTGGACGATCGCGGAGGCGGCGGCGCGGACCGGCATCCCGGTGCTGCGCTGCGCCCGGGCGGTCCGCCGGCTGCTGCTGCTCGGCCTGGTCCGCCCGGTCGGGCACGGCGCGCGGGACCGCTTCCAGGTGCTCGCGCTGCTGCGGCGGCAGCTTGGCGGCAGTTAGCGCCGCGACCGGCCGGAACGGGACAGCGGCGTACCTACGCTCGCCCGGACAACTGGGGCCGGACTGCCGGCCCCGGCGCTACCGCTTGGAGGGGCCGGGTGCGCACTCGCCGCGTTCTCGCACTGTCCGTGGGGCTGGCCATCACTGTCCAATTAGGACTGACGGCCGGCCCAGCCGCACCAGCAGCGTCGGCGGCGCCGCGGCCGCCGGGAGCCGCCGACCACGCACCCGCACAGGCGCGCGGCGCCGTCGACCGGCTGCCGGCGGCGGCGCCGACCGCGGCCACCCAGCACGGCAGGCTGCCGGCCAGGAGGGCCGGCGGCACCGCGCTGACCCAGGTGCCGCGCCGCGACAGCCGGCCGGCGGCGCGGCATCCGGTCACGAAAGCCTTACCAGGCAAGCGGATCGGCTACGACGCGCGGACCAGCGCCGAGCAGGCCGGCAGCCGGCGGGCCACCTCGACGGTCTTCGCCAACGCCGACGGCACGCGGACGGTACGGATCTACAGCGCACCCGCGTACGTCCGGGACGGCACCGGGTACGCCCCGCTGGACCTGACCCTGCACCGCAGCGGGAACCGGTACGCCCCGGTGCGCGGCGCCGGCTCCGACTTCGCCGCGGCCGGCGGCGACCCGGTGCTGGCCAGCGTCGCGATCGACGGCTCGCACAGCGTCGGGTACGGCCTGGCCGGGGCGAGCGGCGTACCGGCCGTGGCGTCCGGGCCGTGGCTGCGGTACGCGAACATCCGCCCGCACGCCGACCTGCGGCTGGCCGGCACCGCGAACGGCGCCACCGACGAGATCGTCCTCACCTCACCCGCCGCGCCGACCAGCTACACCTTCCCGCTCCGCCTCGCCGGCCTCACCCCGAGCGCCGGCGCGGACGGCGGGATAGTCCTGCGGGACAACGCCGGCAGCCTCCGTGCCACCATCCCGGCCGGCTGGATGAGCGACGGCGTGACCAGCCACGGCGTGCGGTACACCCTGCTGGGCAACCGATCCGGCGGCTGGTCGCTGCGGGTCGACCTGGATGCGGCGTGGCTGCGCGACGCGCACCGGAGGTTCCCCGTCACCGTCGACCCGGCGATCACCCTGAACACCAACCCGGACGACACCTACGTCCAGTCCGGCAGCGCCGGGGACAACTCCGGCTCGCTCGAACTGCGCGCCGGCACCGTCGACGGCGGCGCCACCCGGGCCGGCTCGTTCCTGCACTTCGACAACCTCGCCACGCAACTGGCCAACCAGGCGGTCCTCGGCGCCTCGCTCGCCGTGGTGAACGGCTTCTCCCCGTCCTGCACGGCAAAACCGGTCGACCTGTACGCCGTGCGGCAGCCCTGGTCCGGCGCCAGCACGACCACCTGGCCGGGCCCGGCGCTCGGCGACAAGCTGAGCACGCAGTCGTTCGCGTTCGGTGCCAGCGGCTGCGCGGCGCGCCGGGTCTCGTTCCCGATCAACCCGGACGTGGTGAGCCGCTGGACGCACGGCACGCCGTTCTACGGTTTCAGCCTGCAGGCCAGCGCCACCGACAGCGGTGCCTGGAAGAAGTTCACCTCCGCCAACGACCCGATCACCGCGAACATCCCGTTCCTCGACATCACCTACGCCGCCCAGGGTGCCGGCTACCACGCCGATGTCGTCAACCCGCCGCTGGCCAACGCGCCGTACCCGTCGCTGGTCACCGTCACCAACCTCGGCTCCAGCACCTGGCCGGCCGGCGGCGCCTTCAAGCTCGGCTACCTCATCCAGCAGAACGGTACGACCGTCAGCACGCAGGTGTTCAAGGCCAGCCCGCCGCGGGCCGTACCGCCGAACGGGCACGCCCAGTTCACCGTGACGCTGCCGGCGCTGAATCCCGGTACGTACACCGTGTTGTGGGACATGTTCGACGCCTCGAACCGCAGCTTCCACGCCACCTACAGCACGCCGTACGGGAGTTCGCCGCTGAAGGTGGACAACGCGACGCCGCAGCCGACCTACGAGCAGCCGGCCAGCGGGTCCCAGGTGGACTCGCTGACCCCGACCCTGTACGCGGAGGCCGTCGACCCGGACAACTTCCCCGGCACCGGCCTGCGCTACGGCTTCCGCACCTGCGACGGCCCGACCATGGCCACCGCGACCTGCTTCGACTCCGGCATGCGCGATTCCCGTACGTACCAGGTGCCGGCGGGCCGGCTGCTGTGGTCGCACACCTACTACTGGTGGGTGCAGGTCAGCGACGGCCAGAAGGTCTCGGCCATGGACTACCCGGGGCTGGCCATCACGCCGACCGTGCCGCAGCCGGAGATCACCTCGCACCTGGACGGCAACCTGGACAGCGCCGAGGCGCCCGGGGTGGACGTGCAGGTCGGCAACTACTCGCTCCAGGCCACCGACGCCGACATCGACACCGTCGGGCCTGACCTGACCATCACCCGCACCTACAACAGCCTGAGCCCGGGGGTTTCCGCCGCGTTCGGGCCGGGCTGGTCCTCGCGGCTGGACACCAGCGCGCGGACCGCCGACGACGGCTCGCAGGCCGTGCTGGTCACGCTGCCGACCGGTGAGCAGGTCCGCTTCGGCCGCAACGCCGACGGCAGCTACGCCGCGCCTGCCGGCCGCCGGCTCAGCCTGTCGCTCAACCAGTTCAGCTCGCGGTACCTGCTGCGGGACGCGACCGGGACCACGTACACCTTCGGGACCAGCAGCGGGAAGCTGGTGTCGATCGCCGACATCGCCGGGCGTACCGAGACGCTGATCTACGGCGCGGTCACCGGGCGGCTCGCCCGGATCGTCAACGACACCAGCGGCCGCAGCCTGCGAGTGTCCTGGTTGGACAGTGGCCGGATCTCCAACATCTCCAGCGACCCGCTCGATGCCGGCGGCGACGCGCAGGTCTGGGGCTACGGGTACGACACCAGCGGCACGCTGGCCACGGTGTGCGGCCCGGGCGCCGGGAACGCCTGCACCCACTACAGCTACGTGAGCGGGTCGCACTACCCGAGCGTGGTGGCCGACGACAACCCGGCCGCGTACTGGCGGCTCGGCGAGGCCTCCGGCAGCACCGCGGTCAACGCGGCCGCGCACGACAGCGGCGCCGGCGCCGGGACCTACAGCAACGTCACCCTCGGCGCGGCCGGCGCCACCGCGTCCCCCGACCGCGCCGCCACCTTCAACGGCACCAGCAGCCTGGTCGCGCTGCCCGGCCGGCTGGCCACCTCCTCGCTGTCCATGGCGGCGGAGCTGTGGTTCCAGACCACCAGCGTCGGCGGCGTCCTGCTGTCGTACCAGAACAAGCCGTTCCCCAGCCAGACGCCGACCCACTACACCCCGATCCTGTACATCGGCGCGGACGGCCTGCTGCGCGGCGGTTTCTGGTCCAGCGCCGGCACCAGCCACGTCGCCTCGCAGGCGCCGGTGAACGACGGCACCTGGCACCACGCCGTCATCTCCGCCTCGGTCGACAGCCAGACCCTGTACCTGGACGGGGTGTCGCAGGGCTCGATCAGCGGCACCGTCGACCACCTCGACATGGACTTCCTGTACGCCGGCGGCGGCGACACCCAGAGCTGGCCGCAGGCCGGGTCCGCCACCGCCTACTTCGCCGGCAGCATCGACGACATCGCGCTCTACCACCACACCATCGGCGGTGCGGCCGCCGCCGCGCACTACGAGGCCCGCAGCGGCGGCCGGGAGATGATCACGGCCACCTCGGCCCAGGACAACCGGCCCATCGCGACCATCGGGTACGACCTGGCCGCCGACCGGGTCAGCACGCTCACCGACCAGGACGGTGCACTGTGGACAGTGGCCGCGCCCACCGCTGACGACGGCGTCCGTACGGTCGCCCTGCACAGCACCGAACTCGGCGTGGACTCCACCTTCCACTACGACCTGGAGCGGGCCGGCCGGATCGTCTCGGTGGACCGCAACAGCGGCAGCCAGACCTGGAGCTACGTCGAGGACGCCACCGGCGGGCTGCAAACCACGCTCACCGACGAGAACGGCAACACCGTCACCGAGAAGGCGGACGCCCGCGGCCGGGTCGCCAGCCGGACGACCTGCCAGTCCGCGTCGGTCTGCGGCACCGCGTACTACACCTACGTCAACGCCACCGACCCGCTCGACCCGCGGGCGGACTTGCTGCTCACCTCCGCCGACCCGCGGTCCAGCAGCGCCACCGACGCCCGGTTCCGGACCAGCTACACCTACACCCCGGCCGGGCAGCTCGCCACGACCACCGCGCCGGTCCCGGCCGGGCAGAGCGCGAACCCGGTGACGCGGGAGGACTACACCGACGGCACCGAGGCCGCGATCGGCGGCGGCACCGAGCCCGCCGGCCTGCTGGAGGCGGTGACCGACGCGCGCGGCCTGGTCACCAGCTACGGCTACACCGCGGCCGGCGACCTGGCCGCCACCGTCACCCCGACCGGGCTGCACCTGCGCTACGGCTACGACGCGCTCGGCCGGATCACCTCGATCGCGACCTCGGGCAGCACCGGGAACGCCTTCGGCACCAGGACCTTCACCTACAACGCGCGCTCGCAGGTGGCCACCATCACCGACCCGCCGGTGCGCAACCCGCTCACCACGGTCACCCACCAGCTGGTGGTCAGCGCCGAGTACGACCTGGACGGCAACGTCACCAAGGTCACCAGCTCGGACGCCACCGGCGGCGACCCGGCCCGGGTGGCGAGCTACCGCTACGACGACCGCGGCCGGCTCGCCTCGGTCACCAACCCCGACGGCGGCGCCGACATCCGCTCCTACAACAGCGCCGGCGACCTGACCCGCTACACCGACGTGCGCGGCAACGGCTGGGTGTACGACTACAACGGCCAGCACCAGCGCATCAGGGTCCGGATGGCCGGCGCGCGGCCGACCGACTTCCCGCCGATCATCGAGACCCGGGCCTACGACCCGGGCGGCCGGCTGGCCAGCGTCACCGACGCGATGGGCCGTACCACCACCTACTCCTACGACTACTCCGACAACCTGACCGGCATCCACCTGGACGCCTCCGGCCTGACCCCGCCGCCCACGCCCGCGGTGACCGCGCTGGAGGAGCGCGGCTACGACCTGGCCAACCACCTGACCCGGCGGACCGCGCAGGGCGGTGCGGTCACCACCTACAGCTACGACAACGCCGGCAACCTCAGCGGCTCGGTGCTCGACCCGGGCGGCCTGGCGCGGCGGCACACCCTCACCCGGGACCTGGCCGGCAACCTGCTCACCGATTCCCTGACCGGGCCGTCGGATCCGGGCCGTACCGAACTCACCGAGTACGCCTACGCACCGGACAACCAGGTCAGCAGCACGACTGTCCACAATGACGCCGGTGCGGCCGCCGAGCTGGTCACCGCGGCCAGCTACGACGAACGCGGCCTGCTGAGCGCGCTCACCGACCCCAACGGCAACCGCACCGACTACGCCTACGACGCCACCGGCGCGCAGGTGTCGGTCACCGGCCCCGCCGTGGACACCTGGGTCAACGGCACCCGCAGCGCGGGCGTACGCCCGGCCAGCACCACCGGGCGCAACACCTTCGGCGAGCCGACCGGCGCGCGCGACCCCGACGGCAACACCGCGACCGCCGTGGTGGACGCCATGGGCCGCGTCACCGAGCAGCACCTGCCGACCTACCAGCAGCCGGGCGTGTCCGGGCCGGTCAACGCCGTGTCCACAATGGACTACGACCACGCCGGCAACGTGGTGCGCGAGGCCGACCCGCTGAACCGGGTCACCACCTACGAGTACGACAGGTTCGGCATGCTCACCAAGCAGACCGAGCCGAGCATCGGGACCGTGCCGACCGTCACCACCTACGGCTACGACGACGACCACGAACTGACCAGCACCACCGACCCGACCGGCGCGGTCAACCAGTACACCTACGACGCCTTCGGCCGGCTCGCCACCGGCACCGCGGTCGAGCGCAAACCCGGCCCGACGCTGAACTACACCACCCGGTACGGCTACGACACGGCCGGCAACCTGGCCAGCGTCACCTCGCCGGAGAACCACCAGAGCACCGCGCAGTACAACAAGGCCGGGGAGCAGGTCAGCTTCACCGACCCCACGCAGCGGACCTGGACGACCGGGTACGACATCGGCGGCCGGGTCAGCCAGCAGAAGGAGCCGGGCGGGCTGCTCACCGACACCGGCTACGACCTCGCCGGGCGGCCGACCGCGACGATCCAGTTCGACGGCAGCGACGCGCCGGGCTCGGCGGTGCTGCGGCACGAGGACCGGTTCTTCGACCCCAACGGCAACCTGACCGGCGTGACCAGCCCGGCCAACCGGTCGGTCAGCTACGGCTACGACGCCGCGAACCGCCTTGTCACCCAGCAGGAACGGGTCGACCTGCACCGGGTGATCAACACCCAGCTCGGCTACGACGCCGACGGCAACCAGACCCGGTTCGTCGACGGCAACGGCAACGCCACGGCGTACACGTACATGCCGTGGTCGCTGCCGGAGTCCACAGTGGACCCCGCGACGGCCGCGAACCCGTCGGACCGCACCTGGACCACCCGCTACGACGCGGCCGGCCAGGCGGTCGCGGTGACCGAGCCGGGCGGCGTGAGCCGTACCTCGAGCTATGACGCGCTGGGCCGGCTCACCCTGGAGCAGGGCAGCGGCGCCGAGGCGGCCACCGCGAACCGCACCCTCGGGTACGACGCGACCGGCCGGGTCACCAGCATCGGTACGCCCGGCGGCACCACGACCTACGGCTACGACGACCGGGGGAACCAGCTCAGCGCGGCCGGCCCGTCCGGCAACGCCACGCTCAGCTGGAACGGCGACGGCACGCTGGCCGGGCGTACCGACGACCTGGGCGGGGACACCTTCGGCTACGACGCGGCCGGCCGGCTGGCCTCCATGGACGGGCGCAGCTACGGCTACGACGCCAGCGGCCGGCTCACCAGCATCGTGGAGAACCTGCGGCCCGGTTCGCCGCCGGGCTCGACGCCGCCGACCCGCACCATCGGCCGGGACGTGTTCGGCCGGGTCAGCACCGACCTCGGGTTGACCTACGGCTACGACCTGGACGACAAGATCACCAGCGTCACCAAGTCCGGCGCGAATCCCGACCAGTACGGCTACGACGGCGCCGGGCGGCTCACCTCGTGGACCGCGCCCAGCGGCACCGTCACCGCATACGGCTGGGACGGCGCCGGCAACCGCACCTCGGCCGGCGGCACCACGTACACCTACAACGAGCGCAACCAGCTCACCTCCGGCGGCGGCACCGCCCGCACGTACACACCGCGCGGGACGCTGCGGACCATCGGTGGCCGGACCCTCGGCTTCGACGCCTTCGACCGGCTGACCGGCGACGGCGCCACCCGCTACGACTACGACAGCCTGGACCGGCTGTACAGCCGCAACGGCACCTCCCGGACGTACTACGACGATCTGGCCGGCAACTCCCGGCAGGACCTGGCCCTCGGCCGGGTGGACTACGAGCCGGACGGTACGCCCGCGACGTACAGCACCCAGGCGTTCTCCGGCGAACCCCCGATCGGCGGGCCGCCGCCTGCCTTCAAGACCGCGCGGATCGGCCTGAACCCGCACGGCGACGTGATCTCCACCTACAACGGGGACGGCTTCGGCGGGACCCGTAGCTACGACCCGTTCGGCGCGGTCACCGCGACCACGGGCGGGTCGGGAGCCCTGCCGGCACTGGGATTCCAGGGCGACCTGACCGAGCCGAGCGGGCTGGTCGACATGGCCGCACGCTGGTACGACCCGGGCACCGGCACCTTCACCAGCCGCGACACGGTGACCGTGCCGCCGACCCCGTCCGCGGGCGCGAACCGGTACGCCTACGGCAACGGCGATCCCATCGACAACGCCGACCCCACCGGCCACTACGCCAAGTGCAAGCCCAGCCAGTCGTGGTGGACCTGCGTCGCCGAGGAACTGTTCGCGACCTCGGCCAAGACCGCGGCCAAGCGGAACGCGATCAGCACGGTCGTCCAGGTGCTGTGGCCGGACAACCTGTCCTACGACCCGTGCGAGGAGCAGGGCTCGGGGGCGTGCGACCGCAAGTACGGCCTGGACTTCGACCTGTACGCCGGCGGGCCGGAGGACGACTCCGAGTGGCGGTTCATGACCCGCTGCCACATCCGGGCCTGCTACTCCTTCGACGACCCCGACGGCAGCTCCGGCCCGGGCCAGGGCGGCGGCCGGCACCGCCCGTACCGGCACGCCTGCTGGGGTTGCCCGCCACCGCCGCCGCCCTGCTACAGCCTGGTCTGCCACGCGATCCCGCGGCCGAAGCCGGGCACCCTGGCCGGCGTCCACGTGCCGACCGTGCGGCCGGCCAGCGATCCCCGTACGAAGGTCAACAACACCGCGGCGAAGGCGTCCGCGAAGGTCCGCAAGATCACCCGCGGGGACGAGACCGCGGACCTGAACGCCCCGGTCGCGGCCGGCGGGAGCGGCCAGGAACCACCGATCGACCTGCCCGACGCCGGACCGGACGAATGCGACGACGCCGAAGCCGACCTCGGCCACACCAACTCCAAGAACTACCGCGGCACGTTCTTCGGCGCGAACCCCGACCAGAACGGCCAGGTCTTCGTACACCACGCGATCGAGCAGCAGGTCCTGAAGCGGTACCCGGGACTGTTCTCGCCGGAGGAGCTTCACTCGCTGGAGAACCTGCGTGGCATCCCGCGGGCGATCAACAACAGGTTCCACCTGAGTATCCTGCGTCGGGCCTGGAACGCCTTCTACCGGACGTACGCGAACCCGACCCGGCAGCAGGTGCAGGACTACACCAGCCGGATCGACCGGCGCTACGGCCGGCACTTCGAACCGAACCTGTGTGAGGACGATGAGGAACAGCTACTACCTGGTTGAGCCTGAGGTAGCTGGTGGCTGGGGCCCGGCGACGGTGGTCGCCGAGCCCCGGACCCACCCGCCGGAGATCCTGGAGCTGGAGTACGAGTTCTTCGGCTGGCTCGGGGATCCGCTGGTGACCAGCTTCCCGGTGTACCTCGCGACCCGGTCGCTGCTGGCCGAGCTGGCTCGGCTGGGCGCGACCGGGTACCGGGTCGCCGAGGCGACGATCACCCGCAACGAGCAGTTCGACGAGGTGCAGCCGGAGACGGTCCTGCCGCCGTTCGCCTGGCTGCGCCCCACCGGCATACCGGGATTCGACGACCTCGGCGCCCTGCCGAACGCCGACCTCATCGTCTCCGAGCGCGTGTACGAGCTGCTACTGGCCGCCGGCATGAACTACGCGGAGGTCAGCCGCTGGCCCGATCTGGTGGAATAGGAGCGTGCCGACCCCTTCGGATCCGCTGCGGCGACTGGGTTTCCTGACCATCGGGCTGTTCGACGAGGATGATCCCCGGCAGGGGCACGAGTCCACCCTGGAGATCATCGCGCTCGGGGAGCGGCTCGGTTTCGACAGCGCCTGGGTACGGCACCGGCACCTCCAGTTCGGGATCTCCTCACCGGTCGCGCTGCTGGCGGCGGCCTCGCAGCGCACCACCCGGATCGGGCTGGGCACCGCGGTGATCCCGCTGGGCTGGGAGAATCCGCTGCGGCTGGCCGAGGACCTGGCCACCGTGGACATCCTGTCCGGCGGCCGGCTGAACCCCGGCGTGAGCGTGGGGCCGCCGCGCGGGTTCGCCGACGTGCTGGACGCGCTCTACCCGGACACCGCCGCGGTCGAGGACTTCAGCTACCGGCGGCTGGAGCGGCTGCTCGACTCCATCCGCGGCGTACCCGTCGCCACCGGCGGCACCAGGGGATTCGAGGTCTTCTCCGACCGCGTGCAGCCGTACGCCCCGGGTCTGGGCGAGCGGATGTGGTACGGCGGGGCCGGGCTGGCCTCGGCGCGGTGGGCCGGCGAGCACGGGATGAACCTGCTCACCAGCTCCGTGGTGCGGGCCGAGGAGTCCGAGGACTTCGCGGCGGTGCAGCGCTCGCACATCCGTACCTTCCGCGCGCACCACCCGGCCGGCGCGCGTGCCCGCGTCTCGCAGGGCCTGGTGGTCATCCCCACCGACAGCGCCTCGGCCGCCCAGCGTGCGAAGTACGCCGCGTACGCCGAGGCCAGGCTGCCGCGGACCGCCACCCCGCAGGGCCCGGACCGGTTCATGTTCGCGCCCGACATCGTCGGTGAGTCCGGCCAGATCGCCGAACAGCTGTACGCGCACGCCGCCTTCCGGGAGGTGGACGAGGTGGCGTTCGCGCTGCCGTTCACCTTCGAGCACGAGGACTACGTCCAGATCCTCACCGACCTGGCCACCAAACTCGGCCCCGCCCTCGGCTGGACCCCGGAATAGGTGGGTGGGCCGGCCACCTAGCGGCCGGCCCACCCGCGGGCAGATCAGGCGCCGAACTTCGCGCACCGCCCGACCAGGCCGTCATCGGCGAAGAAATTGATGTGCGACCGGGTCTCCGGGCCGTACTCCCCGTCGTGACCGATGCCGCTGATCGTCCGCTGCGCGGCGAGCAGGGCGGCCTCGGTCCGCG
>Ga0081455_10000489_pt1 | contig 51458 bp, 49 predicted proteins | sample TabmetS3T2R1_FD_70207 | JGI IMG/M metagenome (GOLD analysis project Ga0081455, IMG submission 70207) | Tabebuia heterophylla rhizosphere microbial communities from the University of Puerto Rico - S3T2R1 | ecosystem: Host-associated > Plants > Roots > Rhizosphere ...
GGAACAGAAAACCCGGGTTCTTTCTCCTGTCTGCCTTCATCTAGGACCTGCGCTACTAAACGGCCAAAAATGAGCGGTCGGAAATTGGCAGCAAGAGTAGAGCCGCATGAATCATCGAAAATACAATGCGTTATCCACTCATCTGGTCACATACCATTTCCTTTTTGATCAGCTAAAACGCCAAATAGGGAAGACAACGACAGTCAACCCCGGTCGACAGGTCGGTTGCTAAGAGGTGGTAGGCATCCGCTGGAATTTTGCGCCAGAACACGCCTTTGCCATAAGTCACATCTGCGATAGTGCTTCCAGGCTCCACATACAGTGAAAGAACGTACGGAAAAATTTCGTCATTCGTCCCGACATACGCACTGAAAACCAAGGCGTTGGTAGCTATTCCGTTTGGCGACTTCCTGGCAGATTTTTTGACACGCATTTCGCCTGGCCTCTCACAGAAGAATCACACGTCAGCACGGGAATGACGACTATAAGTATCTTCTGACAATCTGTCAACGTATAGCCAGGAAAGAGTATAGAGGAATCTGTTTTTATTGCAACTTGCAATTATACCTTTAGGATGATTGCTGCACAACAGGGTACAGCAAACCTACCGGCTCGGGCGGGTCTGCTAGGGATATGTGTAGCGGCTTGCGAACAGGGACACGTCGGCTTGCAAACAAGCACGTGTGTGGGCCAGAGCTCTGTGCGAATACACTAACCGACGGGCCAGCACTCTGTACAAATGGGCCAACGCTCGTGTGCAAACGGCTTGCTGTGATCCCGTTATACTTTCCGCAGTCCGGCAGGGGTTTGTCGGACATCCAGGGCAGCCGAGGCGTGCTAAGAAGGATGGCAATCTCGCAGTGTACGACAATCACTCGTTTCCTCGACACAGCCCTAGGTGTTCACAAAGCGCTGCCCCACGTGGGCGCGGGAGAGGTGCGTCCGCAAGAAATCGTGAGAGACTTCCGGGTGAAAGAGGGTTACAATACCGCCGAGGGGTGTGGTATGCTCACATCGGACGCGCTCACAACCAGCCGCCGCTTGATTAATGACTCCCGCGTGCTCATCGCCTCGGCCAAAGCGTTGATCTCTCAATCACAGCAGGCGATGGCGCGGCAGAGGTATGTCCGGATGGTCTGCGCCTGGTGCCAGGAGACCATCCGCTTTGCGCGGGCCACCGGGACGGCGCGGGGGCAAATCAGCCATAGTATTTGCTTTGCCTGTTTTGCGCCGGTGTTTGGGGAGCTGGATCGTCGTCCCACGCCGCCCCCGCGTGCCACCCCCGCGGCGGCTGGGGCTCACCCCAGCCCTGGCTTACCGCTGCGTGAGCACGCGCGCCGCGCAGGGGAGACAGATACCATGGCTAATCTCGCCAGGTACCGAGGGCTCCTTGGGCACCCAGCGAATGCGCCGCTGGCACCACGCACAGGCAATTAGGCAATAGCCCTGCCGTAACGTCGTGAAGTGTGCGTAGAGTTCACGATATTTGGTCTGGAAATGGCGATACGTTACACGTAGCTCCTCTATCCTCCGCTGCGGCACAGTCCAGGCTCCTCTTCCAAGGTCGACGCGGGACGCCCCACGCTTTCTCACCGTCTCGCTGCCTCAAAAGGCAGCGATCCTAGCAACGGCGGGAAAAGGTGTCAATACCCCAGGAAGAAAATCGTTCCCCCCTCATGACGTCTTGTGCTGGCCATACTGCTGGCGCGGTGCACGGATCACACCCGAGAACCTGACACGGGGAAGACATCTTCTCTAGGAGCAAGCAAGGCGAAAGCGGCTCTCGGCTATTTCACACAGGATGATCTCTTGCTCCACGCACCATTGCTCCTGCTCCCCAGAGCCAGAAGGAAGCGGCGGGGGTGACGCGTGTGCATCACTGAGGAAAAGCTTGGTAAAGTCACGGGTTCGGCAGGCATGATCCTGGCGTGCGATCGCGCGCCGGGCCATATGCATCGTCGCCCTGGCAGAGCGTATGACCCGGTCAGAGTCTTGCTGCAACTGCTGGCACCGGTCGACGGTAGGGAAAATGCGTCGCGTATCCATGCGTACCCTCAGGGAAGACCAGTACTTCAGGATCGTAACATGCACGCTACTATGCTCCTCTCCTGAGGACATCGCAAGATGGATACACAATGTCTGGAACGGTCGTCAGGGTTGCAGCCACAAAACGCCCGTTTATTGACGTATCGCGCCTTATCAGATCCTAGATAGCACATTACTTTGACCCTCGTGTGGAAATCATAAATTTTTTGTTGACATAAGAGACTATGAGGCCTAGGATGCCCCTCGCCTCCAAGTATTGCTTCAGAGGCAAGTACACCACTGAGCCGATCCTGACCGAGCCACACTCTCAACGCCGACACTGACAGCGCACGTGGGCCATCGCTGGCACATCGCAGAGGGCTTCGTGCGCTTTTTTTCGGAGGTTCAATCGAGGAGAAATAGTCATTATGTACTAAAACAGGGGGTTTCCTCATGGAGAGCATGGACAACTTTCGTGAGCGATTCGAAGCCTTGGAACAGCAGATGAAAGCAATGGGAGCCCATACCCGCACAGTCGATATGGCGCGTACCCTGTTTGTGTTTGATCTCCAGAACCACTATATCCGGGTCGAGACCTCACGGGATAGCCGGTATCAAAATATGTGGGTCGGTATCGCCGAGGCACTTCAATCGACAAAAGACGCCAAGCAGCATGGGCCGCGCCTCGCGCGCGCTTCACACAAGCACGGGCGTTGTCTATGTTCATGTTTCGCTACCCAGGGAGTGCTCTGTTAGGCTCCTTCTCAGTAAGCTTTTCTACCGTCAGTAAGGAGATGAACTATGCACGCAGGAGTGACTTATCTTCAGGTTCAACTCAAGGGCGCACTTATGCTGGCAGTAGTGTTATCAGGGCTTCTGGGTATAAGCTCTATGACCGCTTATGCAGGAGGCGTTTTCATCACAGGACACGACCCGGACTATCATGCTATCGCCGGCGGCAATACCTTAGGAGCCCAGCACATTATTCAGCGGGCAGTGGTGTACGTTACCTTCGATAAGCCGAATCCTAAGATCTTGCTGGTCACCGACGTGCGAAATCCTGGTGGGGACCAGATCGACTCACGGTTGGGCATGACAGCTGCTGGGTTTAGCTTCGATGTTGCTGACTACGGCTCTGGCACCTCAGGTGTGTTGGACCTGCACACCGTTAACTTCAATAACTACGATGCCATCGTGGTTGCATCGGATTCCGGCGGCTGGCTGCGACAGGACGAGTTGGACATCCTGAATGCTCGGGCCACGGAACTCATCGACTATGTAAACACCGGCAACCGCGGAATAGTCGGCTTTAACGAGTCAGGGAATCGGCCAGGCGGCCCGGGAATCTATACAGGTACGACACACAACCGCTATGGCTTTCTCCCGTTCCTGGTGAGTGGAGTGGGGTTCCAGCAGCCAGAGGTCGGAATCACGCTCACGGCAGCAGGAGAAGCAATCGGCCTGACGAACACTGATGTCAACGGAAATGCCGCACACAGCGTCTTTACGGCGACTGGAGGCATGGATATCATCGATGTGGATTCAAGTGGTCAGATTTTGAGTCTCGCAACGCGAAAGTTTATCACTCCCCAGGGCGTGGCAGACCACTTCAAGTGCTACGAAGCCCAGGGGGAGCCTGTGAACGTGATCGTCGACCTCCAGGATCAGTTCGGAGAAGAGCCGCGGGTCTTGGTGGGGAAGCCGAAACTTTTCTGCAATCCGGTTGACAAGAATGGCGAGGGGATTTCTCATCCCACGTTGCATTTGACGTGCTACGAGATCGAGGCTGATAATGAAGAGGAGCGGAACGTCATCGTAAAGAACCAATTTGGCGAGCAGACATTGAAGGTCGAAAAGCCTAAACTGCTCTGTGTGCCACCCCAGCGGCCCTCGTCATCATTTCGTTGACACCAGTGCGGATGCTAGCCGACCGTGTTCAAATTGATCTGGTTGTATGTCCACAGTAACGTGTGTAATGTGTTGTAAGGTGGTTTTCTCTGGGTTGTGGATGTTCAAGGGACAATCTTCGATCACTGCCGCATAATGGCGAAGGAATTGCGGCCAATCCTTCTGTACTATTTTAGTCGGAAGCTCATACGTAGTCATAACGCCCCCGCAAAGCGGGGGGCTTGACGGTTGTGAGCAGCCCTAAGGGCTGCCAGGGTCCTCTGTCACGTTGTGAGAACTCACCTGACTCATCCGAGCCTTGGGTGTCGAGCTGCTCCTGACGCTTGATAGAGGCGCGCATCTGCTCGTCCTCAAAACCCACCGTGGATACCGCATACCCGCGCGCCCAGCAGCGTTCCCCGTTGAAATTTCTTGGTCGTCCACCACACTGTCGCGCCACGGCGATGGCACTCTTGCCCTTGATAGACCCCATCACCTCGGCCACCGCATACTTCGGCGGAATCCGGATGAGCCTATGGACAGGATCCTGCACCATATGCCCTTCCACGATGGTGCTCCCGCGCTGCCCCGCCAGCTCACGCAACACCGGCCCAAGAAAACCCCGGCTCTTGCCGTACAGCGTTTTCTTGCGGCCCTTTGGGATAAAGACCACGTGATATTTACCATCCCACTTTGAGTGGCTTAGACTCTCATACGATGATGTTGTCATACAGTTTGCTCCTGTGGACCGCCAAGCCCCCAGCGAGCATACGACAACATCATCTTCCACTAAATCTTGAGGCCAAGCCTTGAGAGTCTCCCTGGTCAAACCAGGGGCTTACCTATCTGAGAGTTAGGCCCTGCCTCGTCATGCGTACGTATTACACCTCGCTTATGACCTGCGCTGTATATTGCTTCTTCAACCAGTTGCCCGCCTTCGAGCCGCAGCCGACGCCAGGCAGTGGTCGACCAGAGCCCCTCCCGCACGGCGGCTTCGGCTTCCAGCAAGGCCTGGTAGCGCGAGCCTGGCCGCAGCGCGAGAGCGGCCGGGGCGCCGTCCTCAACGATGCGCCCGTCCTCGACGACGAGGACGCGGTCGAACGCCTGCGTCTCGCTCACATCATGGGTAATGCAGAGTAGGGTGACGTCTTGCCACAAGCGGCGGGCACGGACCAACAACTCCCGACGGCGGGCGCGCTCGAGCCCGCGGCAGGGCTCGTCGAGGATCACCAAGCGCACCCCAGGCCGGAGCATGGCGCGTCCGAGTCGCACCCGCTGTCCTTCCCCCCCCGACACGAGGGCTCCGCCTTCCCCGAGCGCTGTCTGCAGGCCGTCCGAAAGCTTCTCGACCACCCCGCGCAGGTCGGCCGCCTCGAGCACCCAACTGAGCGGCAGGGACGCATCGGCCGGTACACCATAGCGCAGGTTCTCGAGCAAGGAGCGGTGCCAAAGCTGGACAGCCGGATCAATCCAGGCCGTCTCATGGCGCAACGCTTCGAGACGCCGGCCCTCGAGCGGCTCTCCATCAATCAGAGCCTGCCCGGTCGCTACGCGGTGCCACCCGAGCAGGCTCCCAACCAGGCTCGACTTGCCAGCTCCGGAGGGTCCGACGATGGCGACGTGGCTTCCCGCCGCAATGGTGAGATCAACGCCGGTGAGGAGCGTATGCCCACCCCGCCGCATGCTGACGTTGTGCATAGCGATCGCTACACCCGCGGGACGCGGGGCGTCAGGCGCACCGTGCGACAAGACGGCGACGTGTGCACTGTCCGGCATCCCACAGGCTCCGTGGTCCTGGCCATGAGGCCTATCCATCGTCTCTTCGGGCGCTCCGAGGGGTTCGAGCAGACGCAGAGTGGTGTTGCGAGCGGCAGGATATTGTCGGGCGAGCACGGCGAGCTCTTGCCCCAGGACGGGCAGGTGGAGCGCCCAGTAGACGAGGAGCAGCACCCCACCGGCTTCGCCCCCCCGCGCCAGGTGGTCAAAGAGCAGCCAGCCAGCGAGGCCAAAGCCAGCCAGGGACTGCAGCCCCTCGACCATGACGATGGCACGCTGCAGCCCGAGGCTGGCCCGCGCCCACTCGGCCAGCAGGCTGTCGTGCTCGCGCCGCATCGCCCGCTCTGCCCCGTGCGTGCGTATGGCGATGAGGCCGAGCAGCGCGTCCAGGTAGAAGCGGCTCAACGCTCCATTGTGGTTGCGGACCCGCAGCTCCCGCTCGACCAGGACGGGGTGGGCAGCCAGCGGCAGGCTGACGGCGAGTACCGCAGTCAGGACCGCGAGCGGCGTGCTGGCCGGTGCGAGCCAGGCAATACCCGCCGTCGCCAGGAGGAGGCCGTCGAGGGTGCGGATAAACTGTCCACCGAGATCCGGCAGGAGCCGGAGCGTGTGCACGGCGTGGCTACGCTCGGCCATGTTTGAGGTCAGGCGACTCTGGAAGTACCAATCGCTCAGATGTGTGAGCTTTGCCAGGAATGCCAGACGCAGACGGGCTTCGAGCTGTCGCCCCAGGCGCAACACACCCGTCGTGCTGACCCCCTCCAGTAGGAGCAGTGCGGTGACAAAAACGAGCAATGCCACCATCGCCCCGAGGCGCTGTCCGAGCATATGCAGCTCGTGCGCCAGATCAAATAGCCCGCGGAACAACACGGCCTCAACCAGCACACCGCCGGCCACCAGCAGCAGCGCCGCGGCGAGCACCATTGGGGCCAGGAGGCCATCGGCGCGCAGGAGCCCAAGGAGATCGCGCCCAGGACGGCTCGGCGGCTCGGCGAGGGCGGCTGTGAGTTCGGGAGAGAGCGGTGTTGGTTCGTCTCCCCTCGCTGACGCCTCATCTCCATGGGGCGATTGGGCAGCCGGACGTCGCCCGCGTACCCGTACGAGCACGGCGCCCCGTAAGTAGAGCTGTGCCTCCCCCTGTGGCCCGGGCGGGGCGGGCTGCACAGACCAGTATGAGGCTGGAATGGTCTGCGAGCCGTCCGGCGCCTCGTGCTGGGCGCGTTCCAGGAACGTCTCCAGCACGCGTGCGGCCTGCCGGCCACGGTGGAGTCCGCCGCCGCGCCGGAGTGCAGTGACCGTCCGCGTGGAGGCGTCCAGAACAGCCAGCGAGCGCCACTCTGGGTCCGCGAGGGCCGTGTCGAGTAGTCGCTCCGTCACGGCATGGCTGAGTCCGAGGTTAGCCAGCCGCTGGCGCAGCACGCCAAGAAACTCGTCTGAGCTGGCCCAAGCACGCCAGGCCACTGCTGGTACGGGGAAGGTGTGGACGTAGAGTTCGGCCAGAAAGCGCTGACACGTCGGCCAGCGTCGCCCGGTGGCCGGGTCCATCACCTGCACGAAGCGCCCGTGGCAACGCCAGGCGACCACGAAGTGCGTCACCCCACTGGGGAGACAGATGACGACGAGCGCCGGGAGGGCCCGGGCCTCGCACAGGAGCAGGTGGTCCACCGGTAGCATGATCTGCTGCGCTTCGAGACCGAGTTGCCCGGCGACTTCCTCTAGCGTGTCGATCGAGGTTCCATCTACATCGGTCTGGCAGGCTTCGCGCAGGCGGCCGTAGCTCACTGCGATGCCAAAACCCTCGATCAGGCACTTGAGCGCTGCCGGGCCGCAGTCCATGGCCGAGGTCTGCACTACCTCAGGCACCAGGAAGCGGCGCGCGGTCTCGGTGCACGTGGGGAGAGACGCGGTCATACGTGCAGAACCTCACAGGGCCGGGCGCGACTCGCCCACGACCCGCGTCTGGGCTGCCGGCGCATGGCTTGCCGTGTTGTTGGCTAGGAGCTTGCCAGCCAGGCGCAGCACCAGCGTCGCTGGTGTGACCCGTTCGACCTCGACCTCGACCGTGCCTGGCAAACCGTGCTGGAGGGGAATGGGCGAGACGGGGTCGGGCTGGGCCGTGAGCTCGACCCTGACCCGTCCGTCGCGCACCTCACTGGCGACCTGGACCACCGTCGCTGCAATGCTCCCATACTGGGCCCAGGGAAAGGCTTCCAGGCGTAGCCGGGCTGGCTGGCCAGGTTGGATGCGCCCCAGCGCCGCTGGTGGGGGGAAAGTGGCGACCACCCTGAGTCCCCCTGGCGGGACAATGGCCCCAAGCCGGTCTCCGGCGCGTACGACGGTCCCAATCCGCAGGTTGGCAACCTCTCCGACGCGCCCCGCCACCGGCGCCCGGATGTGGTGCCGGTTGATCTCATACGCCAGCCGCTTGATTGTTGCCTCCGCCGTGGCAGCCTCCCCTTGCAGCCGGGTGACCTCGCGCCTGAGGCGCTCCAGGTGGGCTTGCCGGTCACGCTCCCGGGTCTGCTGCTCCCGTGCCACTCGGTCGCCACCGAACTGCAGGCTGTCGGCGGCAGCCCGACGGGTGTGCGCCTCAGCTCTGGCGCGCAGCATCTCCACCTGCGCCACCAGGCCTCTGGCGTGCAGGCGCGCAGAGCGCTCGGCGTTCTCCTCGGCAAAGCGCGCCGTAGCCTCGGCTTCTCGGAGCCGTGCCCCGGCTTCGTCCAGCGCTATCCTTCCGGCCTGCCGAGCCGCGCTAAGCGCCTGCTCTTCGGCCGCGATCTCGTCCCCGAGGGCGACGAGCTGGCGGGCGAGCGCCGTCAGGCGCGTGCGCTCTTCCTCACCCTGGAGTCGCTGAGCTTCGGCGTCCAGGTCGATGAGTACATCGTCGACCTGGACCTCCTGGCCAACGCTCAGGTGCGTTGCTGCGATCCGGCCGGCCACTGCCGCTTCGACGGGATGGACGGCCTGGTCTGTTTCCAGTCGGGCGGTGTCAGTGACCTCGTAGAGCCCCACCCGGGCAAGACCGCACCACGCCCCCCAGGCCCCCAGGAGGACTGCGACACAGAGCAGTCCCCAGAGCGAGTGGCGGGCGCCATCGGCCGCCAGCCAGTGTGTCGAGCGCACGAACGCAGACATAATACAGTTGCTCATGGATGAAACGGTTGTAGCCCTGACCGGCGGATTAATCCGTCGGCCGTTGGATCCCTGCCTTCACATGGCTCTGCACCTTCATGGGCGATACTCCTCTTTGGGGGTGGAGGCCACCCGGCAGGGAGTATCCCGCGCCGGGTGGGCTACAGCGGTAGGATCAACCAGCGGATTAATTGCCTGGCCTGACGATACCCGCCTTCACACGCGTCTGTACTTTCATGCTCTCACCTCCCTTCACTCTGATACTACGGATCAGCACGCGCATTCGGATTGCTGCGGCCTGAAGCTAGGCGCTTTGCCGCCGCCCTGGTAGATGAGCGCGGTACGCTTATCCCCGAAAAATTCCTTGTCGCTCCTGTAGCGCTATGGTACCATGCGCTCTACTCATAGAAAATCGTGGAGGGGGCTATCAGCTTCGGCCACTAGAGGAATCCACGTCCTGCGATAGCAGGGATAGTGTGATCCCCAGCACCTCTCCTTCATGGTCATTGACGAAAGGATGTGGTGGGTGAAGCGTATTGGCCTCATCGCGAAACCGCATGCGCCAGGGTTATCTGAGCTGCTGCATCGTCTCCTCCCCTGGCTTGCGCAGCGCCACGTTGACGTGTTGCTTGATGCGGATACGGCGGCGGCAATCGGTGAACCCTGCAGCTATCCTCGCACCACCATACCGGACCTCGTGGATTTTATGATGGTGCTAGGGGGCGATGGGACCTTATTGAGTGTAGCGCGCTTGCTTGAGGAGCGCGATGTCCCGATCCTGGGTATTAATCTCGGGAGTCTTGGCTTCCTGACCGAGATTACCACCACAGAGCTGTTTCCCAGGCTCCAAAAGGTGCTGGATGGTCATTACGTTATTCAGGAGCGCATGCGGCTTAAAACCTGTATCCACCGCCGGGACGGTGCATGTCTGCAGCAGCCTGCGGTACTCAATGATGTGGTTATCAATAAGGGCGCCCTGGCGCGCATCATCGACCTCGAGACCTCTGTCGATGACCTGTACCTGACGACGTACCGTGCCGATGGTCTCATCGTCTCCACCCCCACGGGGTCCACAGCCTATTCCATGGCGGCTGGCGGCCCGATTATGCATCCCAACTTGCAGGCGCTCATCCTTAATCCCATTTGCCCCTATACCTTGAGTCACCGCCCGCTGGTCCTCCCAGATACGGCGCACATTCAGGTCATCCTTCAGACGAGCGACGAGGATGTCAGGGTCACCCTGGATGGGCAGATTGGTGTAGAATTACACTATGGCGATATCGTGGACATTCAGCAGGCTGCCCAGCCTATGAAGCTCATCCGCACCCTGAAGAAGGACGAGTACTTTCACATCCTGCGCACGAAACTGAAGTGGGGGGAAGCGGTTCGTCTCCCACAGGATACCGGATGTTAGTACAGCTACACATTGAAAACTATGCGCTGGTAGAACGCGCTGTGGTGGAGTTTGGTCCCGGATTCAATGTGCTTACCGGTGAGACCGGGGCTGGAAAATCCATGATTATCGGGGCGTTAGGACTCGCCCTGGGCCAACGTGCGCACCCGGACATGTTGCGGGCTGATGACAAACCCACCCTGGTAGAGGCCCTGTTCGATATCACCGCCTACCCCCATCTCCCCGAGCTTTTTAACGCACTGGGTATCACGGTTGAGGAGGCGACGCTTCTGCTCAAGCGGGTCCTCACGAAGAGCGGCAGTCGATGCTACATCAACGCGCAGCTGGCCACAGTGGCCATGTTGCAGCAAGCCGGGCAATATCTTGTCGATGTGCTCGGGCAACAGCAACAGCAAACCTTGCTGCAACGGGAGCAGCAACTGGCACTGCTCGATAGCTTTGGCAAGCTGACCGAGGAGAGCGCCGCCCTGCAGCGAGCCTATCAACACTACCACACCCTCGAACGGGACTATCGGCGTGTACGCCAGGAAACACAGCAGCGGCAGCAGCAGCTGGAGCTCTTACAGTTTCAATTGCAGGAAATTGAGCAAGCTCACCTGCAGGCTGGGGAAGAAGAGCGTCTGACACAGGAGCGCCATCTGCTGCTCAATGCCGAGCGGCTCTACGCGCTCTCACAAGATGCCTATGCGGTACTCTATCGTGATGAGACATCAGCCCTTACCCTGCTCGCTACCGCCCTCGAAAAACTGACCCAACTGACCAGCCTCGATGCCAGTCAGCAGCCCCTCCAGGCGGACCTGCAACAGAGTTACTATCTCATCGAGGAAGTGGCGCGTAGCCTGCTGGCGTACGGGGAACATATGGAGGTCGAGCCAGCCCGCTTGCAAGCCGTTGAAGATCGTCTGGCAGAGATTGCGCGCCTGCAGCGGAAATACGGTCCAACTATCCCCGCCATTCTGCAATATCACGCAAAACTCCGACGCGAGCACCAGGACTGGGAACGGCACGGTGAGCGCCTCGCCGCACTGACGGCTGAGCTGGGACGCGCCCGCCAGGCTCTGAAGTCGCTTGCCATCACCCTATCAGACAAGCGCCGTCAGGCCGCCGAACGTCTGCAACAGGCGGTGCAACAGGAGCTGCAGGAACTGAATATGGCCAACACGGTGTTCCAGGTGGCCCACACCCTGCGCTATCATCCGCAGGGCGAACTGCTCGTGGGCACGGATCGCGTTACCCTGACCGCTGACGGCATCGACGACGTCGAATATCTCTTCTCCCCCAATCCTGGCCAGCCCCCAAAACCCATCGCACGCATTGCTTCCGGTGGTGAGCTCTCCCGTGTCATGTTAGCCATGAAAAGCATTCTGGCGCGTGCGGATCGGATACCGACGCTGATTTTCGATGAGGTGGACGCCGGCATCGGCGGGAAAACTGCGACTATCGTTGGCGAAAAGCTGCGCCACATTGCGCGCTCACATCAGGTTTTTTGTATAACACACCTGCCGCAAATTGCCCGCCACGGGGATCAGCACTACCGGATTGCCAAGTCGGTGCAGGCCAATCACACCACGACCGACATCCAACCGCTCAACTTCGCCGACCGCATCGAAGAAATTGCCCGCATGTCTGGCGGCAAAGAGATTACTGACACTACCCGTAAACATGCCGAAGAGATGCTGACCAGGCATCTGTGAACACCTCCTCGAGAGGCGCCCGAGCGGCTATCGGAGTCGGGCCGGTGTAGTAGGTTGAGGCAGGAGCCAGTACACGCATGCCGACAGGCCATAGATGATGGCCAGGGGGAGCAGAGACCAATAGTAGCTCCCAGTGTGGTCGAAAATCCATCCCATCCATACCGGTGTGCTCATGGACATGAGCTGGTCGGGCAGATGTTGCCAGCCCCGTAGTGTGGCAAAGGCCCGCCGACCAAAAAAATCGCCCATGATGGCCCAATTCAGGGGATTGGAACTCTCTGCGATCGCCAGCAAGAGCACGCTCAGCACCAGGTACCATATCTGGCCGCTCTGATGCAGTAACATCGCCATGGACACGGCGCCGAAGGCTATACACACGGCACTGAGTTGTGGCTTGGATATGCTATCGCCCAGCCATCCCACGATGGGGGTCAGGACGAACGTCCCTAAGGACAGGAGGCCCACGAAGAAGGCCGCCATAGGCAAACTGCTGTCCGCACTCCGTCCACCGCCCTGTAAAAACCAGATCACGACCGGCGCCATGAGAAAGGACATCCCAGAGTGCACGGTGTTACGCAAGCCCGTAGCCAGGATCAAGAGCCAGTAGGATAGCGTCCGCATCGCCTCGGGAGCGGTGAAGTCTAACTGGGCTGCATCACGACGGCCTGCCGCAGGCGCCGCTGCCGGTGCGGCGCCGTCCGCAGTTGCCCCATGCGCACGTGGAGGGCTGGATGCCTGGGACGCTGGCAGTGCTGGGGCCTGATCACCGTCAGGTAACAGGCCCATGCTTTCAGGAGAACGCCGGACTAGGAACGATAGCGGCACGACCACGACAAGAATCCCCAGGCCGGACAAGAGCGCGGCAGTCCGCCAGCCGAGCGAGGCCACCATCAGGCCCTCCAGGGGAGCCAGGACGGCCCCGCCTAACCCATTGCCCGCTGCCACAATGGACATCGCCAGGCTACGCTGACGGCGGAACCACTGGTTCACAGCCGCGAGGGTCGCGTTGTTATAGCCGGAGCGAAAGCCTACGGAGAGCATACCGACGAAAATGACCATGAAGACAAAGAGATTGGTGGTCTGAGACAGGAAAATAAAACCCAACCCCGACATCAGGCCACCAAACACCAGTATGGCACCGGCCCCAAAACGGTCGGTGAGATATCCCATGACAGGCCCCAACACACCGCCTTCCAGCCGACCCAACATCTCCGCCAGCGAGATCGCCGTCACGCTGAGACCTAGTTCATTCCGGATAGGCAGTATATAGAGCGTGAAGCCACGGTTAAAGGTGCCGTGTTTGCAGGCGTCGATCACCAGGCTGACGGCAACAATCCACCAGCCGTAGAAGATCGGTGTGGACCGCTTGAGCATGGTCTGTACAGCGGCTTTCGCCACGCGTAGTCCTCTCTATGACTTGGGCTGTGACATCAGCAGCTTTCCGCGAGTTCCGCCCGCATTCTCCTGCGGCTCTACAGTGCCCCATCATAGCACAAAAATACCCCAGAAATACCCCGAATTATCAGGTAGGACCAATCATCCCCCTTGGCTGATAACTGCTGTAGAGGTACTGTCAGGCTTGACGACCGCTAGCGATATTCGTTACATTTAGCACTTCATAAGGCATAAGGCATAGTGTATATGCTATGCCACGCTTCATACTTCTTCGCCTCTTGCATATTCATGCCCCATCTTGTCTTCAGGGGTGTAGACGTCTTGAGAGGAAGCAGCCTACCTGACAGCAGAGGGGTGTTAAACGCTATTCACAGTAAGGAACCATCATGACCAAAGAGCGGGTCCTCAGCGGCATGCGGTCATCGGGTAAACCGCACTTGGGCAACCTCCTTGGCGCCCTCAAGAACTGGGTGCACATGCAAGAGACATACGAGTGTTTCTATTTTATTGCGGATTGGCACTCCCTTACGACTGGCTATGCTGATACGTCGCAGGTGCGGGAATCGGTGCGAGAGATTGCCATTGACTACCTCAGTGCTGGCCTCGACCCCAAGAAAAGTGTGCTGTTTATCCAGTCGCTCGTACCGGAGCATGCTGAGTTGCACCTGTTGTTATCGATGATCACGCCGCTGGCCTGGCTGGAGCGTGTCCCCTCATTCAAGGAACAGCAACAGGAACTGAAAGACCGTGATCTGGCGACATATGGTTTTCTGGGGTATCCCTTACTCCAGACGGCTGACATTATCATGTATAAAGCCCACTGGGTCCCGGTGGGCCTTGATCAGGTCGCGCACATTGAGTTGAGCCGTGAAGTGGTACGGCGTTTTCATAGTCTCTACAACGTCGAGATCTTTCCAGAGCCGCAGCCGAAACTGACGGAAGTCCCTAAGTTACCAGGGCTCGATGGTCGCAAAATGAGCAAGAGCTATGATAACACCATCTACCTCTCAGACAGCCCGGCCACGCTCACGCAAAAAGTGAAGACGATGATGACCGACCCGGCCCGACAGCGTCGTCGGGACCCTGGCAATCCAGACATATGCCCGGTGTTCGACTTCCATCGCATCTACAGTACTGAAGCGGAACGCCAGGAGGTGGCGCAGGGCTGCCGCACCGCCGGTATCGGCTGCATCGATTGCAAAGGCGTACTCATTCGGAACATGCTCACGGATTTGCAACCCCTACACGAGAAGAGAGCCTATTATACGGCGCACCCACAGGAAGCCATGGACGTGTTTGTGGCCGGGAGTGCACAGGCCCGTACCGTAGCCAGGGAGACCATGGCTGAGGTGCGTGAGGCTATGCACATCTAAAACACGAGGGAGGCCAGGTGTCGCATGCTGGCAGGAGCCGTGATGTCCACCAGTAAGAAATGGCAGCTGTTCGGTTGCCTGGTACTCATTGTGCTGGTCCTTGACCAGGCAACCAAACTCTACGTCCATACGACCTTTGCCCTGTATGAGTCGCGCCCGGTCATTGACAATCTGTTTGCCTTCACGTATGTGCGCAATTCAGGGGCGGCGTTTGGCATGTTGGCGCGGCAGAGCGAGACCTTTCTGCGCCTCTTCTTTCCTGCGGTTACCATCCTGGCACTGGCGGGGCTGCTTATGTATTTCGTGCGGGTTCCGTCGCAGTGCACCCTACGGCTGTGGGGACTCTGTCTCATCATCAGTGGTGCGCTCGGTAATGGCCTTGATCGTCTCTGGCTCGGCCAGGTTATTGATTTCATTGACGTCCACTGGTACGCCTATCACTGGCCGGCATTCAACGTGGCGGATAGCAGCATTTGTATTGGGGTGGGACTGTTATTGCTCGATTCGTTCCGCGCTGCCAGAGAATGAGGGTAACACCGCATGACGCCTCAGCACTTTCTGTTTAAGGTGACGGCTGAGGACAGCGGCACCCGCCTCGATAAATACCTCGCGGCGCATCTGCCTGAACTCTCACGGAGTCAGCTGCAACGGCTCATCCAGGAGGGGCAGGTTGGTCTCGCCCAGGAGGTGGTGACGGCCAGTTATCGTGTCCGGGGCGGAGACGTCATCACATTGGATGTTCCCCCTCCCCGTCCCGCCCATCTTGTCGCCGAAGCATTAGCGCTGCAGATTGTTTACGAAGACGACGCCCTCCTGGTGATCGACAAACCCCCGGGCCTGGTGGTACATCCTAGCCCCGGTCATGCCAGTGGCACCTTAGTCAATGCCCTGCTATTTCACTGCCAGACGCTGTCGGGCATTGGCGGGGAAGAACGCCCAGGCATTGTGCATCGGCTCGATAAAGACACGTCGGGGCTCTTGCTGGTGGCCAAGCACGACCGCAGTCACCGGCATCTGTCAGCACAGTTGAAAAATCGCCAGTTGCAGCGGCGCTATGTGGCACTGGTGCGGGGACGCCTCCCAGCCTTGCAGGGTACTATTGATGCGCCGATTGGACGCCATCCCCAGCAGCGGCAGAAGATGGCCGTTGTCGAGCGTTACGGTCGTGCTGCCCGCACCCACTACCAGGTGGTCGAAGCCTGGGGCCCCTTAAGTCTTGTGCGTCTCTCTCTGGAAACCGGCCGTACGCATCAGATCCGCGTGCACTTGGCGCACATCGGACACCCCGTAATCGGCGATCCTGTGTACGGTCCTGGGCTGCTACGGTTCCCAGGCCATGCCGCCCTGGAGCGGGCTATCAACGCCTTCCCACGCCAGGCTCTGCATGCCGAGCACATACGCTTTCAGCATCCAGACAACGAGCAGTGGTTAGATTTTACCTCGCCGCTCCCGGCAGATATGGCCACCCTCCTGGCCCATCTGCACAGCGACTGTGTTTATACCGGCGGTCGGATTTCACCCTGATAGCTGTATCTCACGGAAGATAAACTGCATCTGGTTAGTAGCGAATCCGCACTTTCTTCCGACGTGTTCTAGTCAGGAAGTTCAGGGTAAGGACGACAAGAACGACGATGACGATACCTAGCAAGATATAGGTCAAGATTCTCACGCGTCCGAGGAAGTAGATGACGCTGTGCCAGATAAGCTTCAGGAAGCCTGCTTTCGGGACGTCTGTCTCCGCGACAAGAGGTATAGAGCGGATAATATTGGTGCCACTTTTCACCACATATTTACCGATCTCTTGATTTTTCTCGATCGGGGCGACGACATACTCCGGTACAATTTTCTCGTATTCCAGCTTATTTTTTGCCTCGGCGGGTACTACAATCATGCCCTCTTCGCCAGGCACGATGTGGAGGGCGTTACTCTGCCCCTTCCAGACCGGCAGATCGTATAGAACCTGCCCTTTGGTGAACAAGGACACAAAGGCAAAATTGCGATATCCGTAATTCAACAGCTTGAGAGCTTCTTCAGCCCGTATTGCCTGATTCTTGGCACCCATCACGACGGCAATCAAACGCCGCTCATCGCGTTTGGCAGTTGCCAGAAGATGATAACCAGATTCAGCAATGAAGCCTGTTTTTAAACCATCGACAGACGGATCTTTGCGCAGCAATGTATTCCGGTTGTCTTGCCGTATTCCGGAATAGGTGTATTCGAAGGTGGAATGGACTTTTAAGGCATCTGGAAACTCGTTGATATAACTGCGCGCAAGTATAGCCATGTCATATGCTGTGGTATACTGCTGGGGACTAGGCAAACCATGCACGTTATCAAAATGGCTATGAGTCATGCCGAGCTTTTGTGCGGTGTCATTCATCAGTTGGACAAACACTTCCGTACTGCCAGAGATATGCTCAGCAACAGCAACACACGCGTCATTCCCTGAAACAATGGCAATGCCTTTAATGATCTCCTCAAGAGGCACTTTTGAACCTATCCCGACATACATCTTTGACCCGCCTGTTTCCCAGGCTTTTTTGCTGATATAAACCTCATCAGTGAGTTTGATTTTTCCACTTCTGATCGTGTCATACACAACATATAGTGTTAAAAGCTTCGCGAAAGAGGCTGGGGCAATTTTTTCATCTTTGTTTTGCACAGCCAAGATCTGACCACTTGCTGCTTCCATCAGGACCGCGCTTTTGGCATTGACGGTTATCGCCTCTTGCCGTGGCGCTGCAGACGCCTCAGGCGTTTTGGCACCAGGGTCAGCACCCCTGCCTTTGACTTGGGCGTGCACCGGACTGGTGAGCATACCTACCAGGCAGGCATAGGTAAACAACAAGACGATTCGATGTCGCACTGCGTACGTCACATGCAACTCCTTCGTATTGACACTGTGTAGGGGATCCTTGCAACCTCTACTGCTAGCATCATAGCAGGCAGGTATGGATGCGTACAGCTCTTGTCGATAGCTTCCGCCCCTCAGCGCTTCTGGAGCAATGTCTGCATACACGCCAGCACGTGCGCCCGCAGCGCGGCGAAGGCGAGAGAGCCGGTAATATGCCCCCGAGCAATGGTCACGATGGGTATGCCACTGGCAGCATAGCAGGCGGCGTGGTGGTCGTACAGCATATCTCGATCGTACCGCGCCAGTAATGGCAGGACACATCGTGTGTCACTGGCTTGCAAAGCCTGCCGCAAGTCGAGGAGCTCCTGCAGCATGGTGGGATGCGCCACAGCCTGTGATGCCAGAAAGCGGTGATAGTGTGTACTGAGCATCACATGCGCCAGATCAGGCCCCGCGAGCAGCGGCACATACCCGTCCGCGGTGCCGAACATGAGATGATGCACTAAGGCGAGAAACCCGCCGAGACTTGTCCCGACGACTACACTGCCACGGGCCCCACGCGCCAGCAAGGCCTGACGCACGCTTTCACCGAGTTGCACGGCCACCGCACACATGGTCAGAAAATGCTGCATGCTCCCGAGTCTTGGCAGCAGGTCAAGCCAGGTACGATGAAAGGGGGCGCGTATGGCCACGAAGTGCGCTTGCCCGGACAGAGAGCCTCGAAAAATACCGCGAAAACTTTTATCGTAGGGCATTTCGGCAATGCCATGATGGTACACAAGAACGGGCAAGTCTGGCTGTGGTCCCCAACGCACCTGAAACCCCGCCATCACTTCCCCTATCAGGGTGTGCGCGAGCACGGTATAGTGGCGCGTGGCCGTGAGCGCCGGCAGGGTGAGCCGCACCGCCGCCAGGTGTGTCGCCAACGACGGTGAGTCGATACCGTGCTGAAACACCGGGGGTATAATGCGCTGCAACAGCGCCACATGGAGGCAATCAACAGCTTCGTGGAACCAGCGCATACCCCCTCTCCGGCCTTCGTCTGTGATCCTACCTAATTGTTGCAGAGGCATAGACGCCGCGCAACTTCCAGGGAGGGGCAACACGATGCCAGTCAACATTGAGATCAAAGCCCGGGTCAGCAACCCCTTACGACTGCACACATTAGCTGCGGCCCTGAGCGATGACTCAGGCACCTTGCTACAGCAAGACGACACATTCTTTCACACCCCTCAGGGGCGCCTGAAGCTCCGCACCCTGGCGCCCACACATGGTGAGCTTATCTACTACGAGCGCGCGGATGCTGCTGGTCCCACACTGTCGCGCTATGAGGTCGTGCACACGTCCACCCCGGCGGCGCTCACAGCCACCCTGGCGGCCGCTTTGGGTGTGCGCGGCGTTGTGCGCAAGCAACGGTGGGTGTATCTGCTGGGCCAGACGCGTGTGCATATCGATGCAGTGGAGGGATTGGGAACGTTTGTCGAACTCGAGTGGGTCATGCAACCGGGGCAAACCCATGCCGAAGGGGTCCGCGCTGTGGCAGAGCTGATGCAGCGTTTGGAAATCACCGAAGCGGAGCTGATTGCTGAAGCGTACATCGACTTGCTCAGTGCTCGCGTACCTTGATTGACAGAATCTCCTCTGCACAGGCATCTTCAGCGGGCGAGCCCATGGTACTCAGGATTCGGCAACCAGCCGGCGGCAGAGGCGAGGCGATTAGTGTAGTTATACATCGCCGCGATTTCGGCGATGTCCCAGATATCCTCGTCCCGGAAGCCGTGCTGGTGCAGGCACTCGATATCTTCCAGACCGCAGGCGGCGGGACGTTGCGTGATTTTCACAGCGTAGTCGAGCATCGCCAGGGTGCGGGCATCCAGGCCGGCGCGGTGGTAGTCGAGGAGAATACGTTCGGCAGTGACGGGGTCCCCGAGCAACACACGTACCGCGTAGCCATGCGAGGTCATGCAGTAGAGGCAATCATTCGCGGCCGAAACGACAACGGCGATCATCTCACGTTCGGCCTTCGACAAGCCTGCACTTGGCGCCATCAGGTCGTTCCGGTGCGCCCACCACTTCCAGAAGCGGGGCTCACGCCAGGCAAAAGCGCGTATGACATTGGGCACGAAGCCTAACGTAGCCTCCAGTTCGGCGAAGAGTTTTTGGAGGGCTTCCGAACAATGCTGGCGTTCGGCAACGGGAAAATAACTGATAGACAGATCCTGCATCGACGTCTTCTCCTGGTTTCTATATGGTCTTGGGTGCCTTCCCCCTACTGCGTGACAAAGGTCACCACTGCTTCCGCCACCTCGGCTTCTCGCCCTAAGAAGAAATGGTCTGCTCCAGGGATGAGGGCTAACGCTTTCGGCTCAGGACAGCGTGCTATCAGCTCCTGGAGTACCGGGACCGGACAGACATGATCCTTATCGCCGGTCACGAACAATTTGGCTTTAGGACAGTTATGAAGCGGAGACATATCACGCCGTGCAACGGGCGGTGCTATCCCCACCAGGGCTGCCACACGCGCATCGGCGGCGCCAGCCAGGAGTCCCACTCCAGCCCCAAATGAATACCCGGCCACCGTCAGTCTAGCAATGGGCTGGCAGCTCAACAGATACGCTACCGCTGCAGCGACGTCAGCACCCTCGGTGTCACCGTCACCATGGGAGCCAGTGCTCGCCCCTGTGCCGCGAAAGTTGAACCTGAGCGTCGAGATGTCGTGTCGCCATAAAGCCTCAGCGACTGCCGACACCACGTTACTGTACATGTTGCCCCCACGGAGCGGATGGGGATGACAGAGTACTACCCCAACGTCCCGGCTCCCTGTGGCAAGCCATATACGCCCTTCCAACGTCAGGTCTCCTGCTGGGAAAGTTACCTTCTTATCCACTTTCTCCCTCCTTACCACATGGCTATATTGTTACCGAATACACGCTAAGGGCTCATAGGGATAATGCCACAGCCCTAGAATGGGTACAAAACGTTTCTTGCGCCCCCTGGCAGGGGCACGTACAATTTCTACTGCATGGGCATAGTAGCCCGTTGCTTGCGCGTGAGACAATTGCCTGTCAAAGGAGATAGACATGCATAGGGTGAAGAACCAAACAGGTTTAACAGCTATTGGTCTTATTCTCATCCTTATTCCAGTGGGCTTGGCCGTGTACATTATCCTGAGAGTTGCTCCCGTCTATATTGAGGCTTTGAGTGTGGGTGATGCCGTAAATTCTCTCAAGAAAGAGTTAGATTTAAAAGAAAAATCACGAGAGGAGATTTCTAAGATGATCCAAAAACGTTTATATGAAATCAACAATGTCAGTAGTGTGGCTAGAGACGACATCAAAATACAAAAAACCGTTAATGACGTCACAGTGACAATTGATTATGAAGCCCGAGTCCCACTGTTCGGGAACGTTGCACTCGCTCTCGACTTTCACAAAAGAGCTGTTATTCGTTGACGGCTAGACCCGGCCCCTCTAGAATAGCCAGGTTTTTTCTCGTTATTGGTGATGTCTCATATGAAGGAGTAGACAGCATGACCTTGAGCTTTGGCCTACGTGTCCCTACTGCTGGCCTACCTCAGGAGACAGCGGAGTATGCTACGCGTGTGGAAGGAGCCGGGTTCGATTTTCTGTGGATGCCTGATACCCCGCTGCTGGCGGGGCGCTGGCGTGATGTCTATGGACACCTGATGTGTGCGGCACTGACCACGAAGACCTTACGCCTGGGACCGGGGGTGACCAATCCCCTGACGCGTCACCCTGTGACCACAGCCAGTGCGATCTTAACTTTGGATGAAGCGTCCAATGGGCGGGCCGATTTGGTGGCTGGCACGGGCTATAGCTCAGCCTACATCATCGGCCACAAGGCGGCGACCCTGGCGACCATGCGGCACGCGACGCTCCTGTGGCGCAGCATTTTCCAGGGGCAGGCCACGCAACTGGGCGGTCTGGAAATCACTCTGCCGACGCCGCAGCCGCGCCTGCCGATATATCTCGCCGCCACAGGTCCGAAAATGCTGGAGATGGCTGGAGAAATTGCCGATGGCGTGCTCATCAGCGTTGGGGCAGCCCCTGGAGCTGTGGCCTGGGCCCTCGAACGCATCGCTGCCGGTGAGCAACGGGCCGGACGACAGCCGCACACGGTGCGTCGCATCCTGGTAGTGCAGGCCATGGTGGACGAGAATAAGGCGCGGGCCATCGACCACATGCGCCCGTGTGTTGCCGGGAATTACCGCCACGGACACGCGCGTGAACTCTTGCGGCTCGCTGGCCTGCCCGAGCCACCAGCGCTGACTGGTGCCTTCCCCAGATTGTACCCTGACCTGGGGCACGCAGTGGATTGGGAAGAAGCTAAGCGAGTTTCGTCTTTTGTGTCGGACGCAGCAGTAGAAGCCATGCTCTGCGTCGGTTCGGGCGCTGAAATCGCTGATCGTGTGCGTGCCCTGGCCGCCCTCGACATTGACGCTATCTGGTGGCGCGATGAGGCCAGCTATACTCGTCCCGATGCCCTCTTACGCGGACTGGAAAAGGAGGTGTTCCCGCGTCTGCGCTAGCTGAGGAGACTTGCGTGTACAGGAAGTTTCTGGTAGTAAGTGCCGGAAGCACGTCAGGTAAATGTAACACGGGCCGGTATGGGTAGAAGGAGCACGCCATGTTTTTTGAATTACGGCAGTATCGTACGAAGCCTGGGCAGCGTGAAAAATGGGTCAAGTTCATGGAAGAGGAGATCATTCCTTTCCAGGTCTCGAAAGGTATGGTCATTCTCGGGAGCTTCGTGGGGCAGGAAGAAGACGATCTGTATGTCTGGATCCGTCGCTTTGAGAGTGAGGAAGAGCGGGAACGGCTGTATAAGGCCGTCTACGAGAGTGATCATTGGAAGAACTACATTGCCCCCCAGGTGCCTGACATGCTCTTTCGCGAACAGATTAAAGTGACGCGTATGGAGGCGACCCCCAAATCGGTTATCCAATAACCTGGTATTGGCTGCCCCATTACGCTTGCAGGCAAGGGGTGCATAAGGGAGTGGAGCACATGGCGGCAGAGGCTGAGATAGCGATTACCGTCAAGCGCGCCTTGACACCCCAAAAAGGCGGCTTCCTGGCCTCTGGCTTTACCCATACGCTTAACCCATATGTGGGATGTGCCTTTGGCAGGATCGGTTGTCCGTTTTGCTATGTGCGTGAGAGCCCTGTGGGGCAGTTTGGGCCGGCAGCATGGGGTACATGGGTGCGGCAGAAAGTGAATATCGCCGAGGTGCTGGAGCAGGAATTGCGCACACCAGCCGCACGGCACTATCGGGTGTTCATGGCCTCGGCAACGGATCCGTACCAGCCGGTCGAGGTGTCGGCATGCCTGACGCAGCGTTGTTTGGCAGTGCTGCGCTCCCATCCAGTCGACTGGCTTGTAGTACAGACGCGCTCGCTACTGGCCCAGCGTGATTTTGCGCTACTGGCCGAACTGCCGTTTGTCACGCTGAATGTAAGTGTCGAGACTGACCTCCTGGAGCTGCATCGACGTTTTACACGCTCCTCGGCCTCGCCTGAGCGGCGCATGACCCTGGTGCGCATGGCTCTGGCGCATGGTATTTTCACCCAGATCACCGTGTCGCCCTTGTTACCGAGTTCCTCGCACTTCGCAGATACGCTGGCGCATACCGTGGGCGAGAGGGGACGCGTGATTGTCGATACGTTCCTCGACGGTGATGGCTCCGGGGGCCAGCGTTCCGCCCGCCTAGGCATGGATGCATTACTCACTGAGGCGGGTTTCCCGGGCTGGTTCGCGCGCTGCCGTGAGCATGCCCACGAGCTGAGGCGGCGCTTGCTGCCCTTAGTAGGGCCAGAGCGTGTTTTGTGGTCAGCGGAGGGGTTTAGTATGCGACCTGTCCTGCAAGGGGTAAGTCCTTCATGAGTTCTCATGCACTGGCCTACTATACTTTATGACAGATGTTGCTACCCAGCTTCTCCATGGTCTCCAGACTATTGCACACCGGCGACCACGACCACGGCCCTTTATCGATATCAGTTCGCTGCCGTGGGACGATCCTGTCTTCAGTCGGCATTTTCTGCGCACTGCGACGCGCTCACAGCGTTATACGAACCGGGAAATAGCTTTCCTGGAAGCATGCGGGCTGTTACGCTCTGGCCAGCGCATTCTGGACGTTGCCTGCGGGGGCGGACGTCACAGCCTGGCGATGGCTCGACGCGGCGCGCTGGTAACGGGCATTGATCTCGGACCAGCCGCCATTGCGACAGCCAGGCGCAGAGCGCACAAGGCTGGCTTGGCCGTGGAGTTCGTGCAGGGAGACGTCCGCGCCATCGAGTACGAGACGGTGTTTGACGCCGTGACATTCATCTTCGGATGCTTTACGGAGATGCCTCGTCATGATGCCAAAGAAGTGCTGCGACGTATCAGTCGTAGCTTGCGTCCTGGCGGCATGTTTGTGCTCGACGTGTATGCTCCACGCTTCTTTGCTGCTCTGGACGGTGAGCAAGAGTGGTGGGTAGGACAGGATTTCATTGCGGGGCGCTTTCCGCAGTTGGTACTGACGGAATATTTTTATTATGCCCGCGAAAAAACCTACGCTCGGCGAGATTTTATTTGTGACGCGAGAACAGGGGCCATCCACACTTTTGGTGTGAGCGGCCAGGCGTATGCACTGCCTGAGCTCTGCGGCATGATCGAAGCTGCGGGGCTCAGTCCTACCATGGTCCACGGCGGCTGGCAGGGAGAAGAGGTGACATCAGATAGCCAGATGTATATTGTGCTGGCTGCCAAACGACCATCTCCCCTGGCAGAGCCAACAGCAGCTTTGAGGCGACAGGAGATGTCATGACGCTGCCTCGACACATGCTGCGGTCAACTGCGTATGACCTGGCTGACGCGTTCGACGTGCATGAGTTGTACCAGCAAAAGGATGGACGGATGGCTTGCCCATCGTGCCGCCTAACGGACCTCCGTGCCCTGCCTCGCGTCCTGGCGGGGTGGCCGCAGGCGCCGCAGCGCGGCGGGATGCCCACGCTGACCGCTCCCCGCGGTGCCAGCGGCCACGGGTTCTCGCTGCACGCCAACCCCCAAGTCCCCGCACACCGGCGCGACCAGGTGGAACGCCTGCGCCGGTATACGGCCCGCGGCGCGGTAGCCCTGGAGCGCCTGGGACACGACGCCCCTGGCGATCTTGTCTACACCTTCACCCACCCAGAGGCTGTAGAGCGCATGTTCCACCCCTGCACAGTTTGCGGCTTCCTCAGGTCGTGCCTCCCATCCCATCCCCGCGTACTCTCCTGCTGCCTCAGGATGTATGCTGTGGGACCGCACTCGTTTCCACCTCGGGAGCCTGGGTAATGTCTTCTGTATGACTCTCCGTGAGGTCATGCTCCCTGGCGAAAATGCGGTACAAGGCGGGCAGCACCACCAGAGTGAGCAACGTGCTGGATACCAGCCCGCCAATCACCACGGTGGCCAGGGGCCTTTGTACCTCGGCACCGGTACCAGTGGCCAGTGCCATAGGCACAAACCCGAGTGAAGCGACCAGAGCCGTCATCAGCACCGGCCGCAACCGGGTCATGGCTCCATGCATGATGGCCTCGTCTCGTGCGGTCCCGCGTAGGCGGAGCTGGTTGATATACGTGACCATCACCAGCCCGTTCAGCACCGCCACGCCTGACAGGGCAATAAAACCGACGGCGGCGGAGATCGAAAACGGCATGTCACGCAGCCACAAGGACAGAATGCCCCCGGTCAGGGCGAGCGGCACGCCGGTGAATACCAGTATGGCGTACTTGACGGAGTTAAAGGCACTGAACAGCAGTAGGAAGATCAGGAAAAAGCACAACGGCACCACCAGGCTCAGGCGCTGCCGTGCGGCCACCAGATTTTCGAACTGGCCGCCCCAATCTAGCCAGCTCCCCGGTGGGAGCGGCACCTGGGCGGCAATCTGCTGCTGGGCGTCGGCTACAAATGAGCCGAGGTCGCGGCCGCGGATATTGGCCTGCACCACAATGCGGCGTTTGCCGTTTTCGCGGCTGATCTGGTTCGGGCCCTCGGCGATTTCAAACCGCGCCACCTCCCCCAGGGGGATGTAGGGTGGACGGTCTGCGGCGGCGACAGGCCGCAGGGCAGCGGTACGCGTAGGCTTGCTCCCGTTTTCCTGATGCGGCAGGGGAATGCGCAACGTGGCCAGGGCATCGGGATTCTGACGGTGGGACTCTGGCAGGCGCACCACCAGGGGAAACCGCCGGTCGCCTTCAAACACCAGCCCCGCCTCCCGTCCGCCCATGCCAATCGCCACGACATCCTGCACGTCCGCCACGTTCAGCCCGTAGCGGGCAATGGCGGCGCGGTCAACGAGGACACTCAAGACGGGCAGGCCCGTGGTTTGTTCGACCTTGATGTCCGCTGCGCCAGGGACCCCCTGGAGCACCTGGGCAATCGCCGCTGCTGTAGTCTGCATGGCGTCAAAGTCATCGCCATAGACCTTGATGGCCACGTCGCTGCGTACGCCGGAAATGAGCTCGTTAAAGCGCATCTGGATGGGTTGCGTGAACTCGTAGTTATGCCCTGGAACCTCCTCCAGGGCTTCTTCTAGACGTTGGATCAGAGCGCTTTTCGGCTCATCAGGATTGGGCCACTGGTCACGAGGCTTGAGAATGATAAAGGTGTCGGAGACGTTCGGCGGCATGGGGTCGGAAGCCATTTCCGCCGTGCCCGTTTTGGCAAACACAAAAGCCACCTCCGGAAAGGCACTGAGCGTCTTTTCGATCTGTGACTGCATCTGGAGCGATTGCGTCAGCGCTGTGCTGGGAATGCGCATGGCGTGGGCCGCAATGTCCTGCTCGTCCAGCGTCGGGACGAACTCCTGCCCCAGGGTCCCAAAGAGCAACACGGCCCCGACAAAGGCGGCTGCCGCCAGGGGCACTACTATAAAACGCAGCCGCAGTGCCAGCCGCAGCACCGGCGCATAGACCCACTTGGCCAGGCGCACGAGTACATTTTCCTGTTCGGTGACGCGGCCACGGATGCACAGCGCCACCATGGCCGGCACAAAGGTGAGCGACAGCACAAAGGCCGCCACCAGGGCAAAGATGACGGTCATGGCCATGGGGGTGAACATCTTGCCCTCAATGCCCGTGAGGGACAGAATAGGCAGGTAGACCGTGATAATAATGGCCTGACCGAACACTGAGGGCTGGATCATTTCCCGGGTGGCGACCCACACCTCGTGCAGCCGTTCGCGCCGCGTCAGGAGGCGCCCCAGCGCGTGCTGCCGCTCGGCCAGGTGGCGCAGGCAGTTCTCGACAATGATCACGGCACCATCCACGATGAGGCCAAAGTCGAGGGCGCCCAGGCTCATCAGATTGCCGCTGACCCCTGCCCGCACCATGCCGATGGCCGTCATCAGCATGGACAGCGGGATGGCCAGGGCCGTAATCAGCGCCGCCCGCAGGTTGCCCAGCAGCAGGAACAGCACGGCAATCACCAGGAAGGCGCCTTCAGCCAGGTTTTTCTCCACGGTCGTGATGGTGGCGTTGACCAGCTTGGAGCGGTTCAGCACCGTCGTGACCTGGATATGCGGCGGCAGGCTCTTGCTGATGTCGCGCATCTTGGCATCCACTGCAGCGGCCACCGTACGGCTGTTCTCGCCCAGGAGCATGAGCGCCGTGCCCACGACCACTTCTTCCCCATTTTCGCTGGCACCACCAGTGCGCAACTCACGGCCCAGGCCCACTGTCGCCACGTCGCGGATATAGATCGGCGTGCCCTGCCGTGTGCCCACGACAATGCTGGCAATCTGTTCTTCATTGGCAATGCGGCCGTCGGCCCGCACGACATAGGCTTCACCCTTGTGTTCGATGTATCCAGCACCGGTACTGACGTTATTGCGCTCCAGGGCCTCAATAATGTCCTGAAACGTCAATCCGTAGGCCACAAGCTGCATAGGGTCGGGCTGCACGTGATACTGCTTGACGTAGCCCCCAATCGCATCGACCCCCGCTACGCCCGCGACGTTCTTGAGCTGTGGACGAATAATCCAGTCCTGCACCGTGCGCAGGTAGGTAGCGCGCGCCAGAGGGGTCGCGAGCCGCTGCTTTTCGGGGGTAAGGTAGGTGCCATCACTCTGCCACCCTGGCATCCCGTCAGTCGTCGTGATCGTCTTCGGGGAGGCATACTCGACTGTCCACATGTAGACCTCACCCAGCCCCGTCGAGATAGGACCCATAATCGGCTCGGCGCCGGGCGGCAGACTTTCGCGCGCTTCGGTGAGGCGTTCGTTGACCTGCTGGCGGGCAAAGTAGATATCCACGCTGTCACGGAAGACCGCCGTCACCTGGGAAAAACCATTGCGCGATATGGAGCGCGTGGATGCCAGGCCAGGTATGCCTGCCAGGGCCGTTTCAATCGGAAAGGTGACCTGCTTTTCGATCTCCACGGGCGACAGTGCCGCCGCTTCCGTGTTGATCTGCACTTGCTTATTGGTGATATCCGGCACCGCATCAATCGGGAGACGTTGCAAGGTATACCCCCCCAGGCCGGCAGCGGCCAGGGTCAGGAGCACGACGAGCAGGCGGTGCTCGATGGCGAAGCGGATAATGCGTTCGAGCATGATAGCTCTCCTTGTGGAGTCCGGAGCGGCAGATCGCCTGGGCTCTTAGTGTTCGTGCGCCGCAGCGCCTTTGCCGAGCTCGGCCTTGAGAATAAAGGTTTCCGTCGTGGCATAGCGCTCGCCGGTCTGGAGGCCAGCAGTGATTTCCACGTGGGTCTCGTTGGCACGGCCCAGCGTCACGGGACGCGGGGCAAAGCCCTCGGGCGTCTGCACAAAAACACTCGGCTGTCCGTCAATGGTCTGGGTGGCGGTTTTGGGAATAAGCACGGCGACAGGCGTGTCACTGGTGGCAAGCTTCGCCGTCACAAACAGCCCCGGGCGCCAGCGCCCGTCCGGATTGGGGAGCACCACGCGCGTGACCGCCGTACGCGTCTCGTCCGACACCACCGGACTGACATAGCTCACCGTGCCCTCGGCCTGCATCGTGGTGTTCGCCGTGATCACGACGCGCTGGCCTTTGCGCACCAGGGGAAGGTCTTTGGCAGCGATGTTGAGATCCACCCACACCGTACTCAAATCGGCCACTACAAAGGCTTCCGTGTCGTCCTTAAGCACTTCGCCTATCGTAATGTGCTTCCCAATCACCGTGCCCGCAAAAGGGGCCACGACCTCATACCGCGTCAAGGGAGCGTTGGCACGGCCGGCGAGTTGCTGCACATACGCCTCAGAAAAGCCCAGAGCACGCAGCTTCTGCGCCGCCACCTGGAGTTCGATGCGGACCTCGGCGAGCGCTTGTTTGGCCTTGAGATAATCTTCTTCTGGAGAAATTTTCTTTTCCCACAGGTCTTTCTCGCGTGCAAACGTTATCTCAGCGAGGCTCACGCGCTCGCGGGCCGCCAGGTAGGCCGCCTTGGTGTCGGCCAGCTCGCGACTGTCAATCACCGCCATGACCTCCCCAGCCCGTACCACATCCCCAAGCTGTTTGCGGCTCTCTTGCACAATACCCGGGATACGGGAGACGACGTGCACCAGCCGGTCGGCGTTCAGCGCAATGGTGCCGGGCAGCGTGAGGGACGTCTGTACACTCCCCGCCCGCGCCACTGCTACCTCGATACCGAGTTGCTGTGCCCTGGCTGCGGGTAAACGCACCATCTTCTCTTCCTCATGGCCGTGGGCGTCGACGCCGTGCCCGTGCGGATCTTTTTTGGCAGCGTGAGCACCCCTGACAGTAGCCTGACGCAGCTGCTCTGTGCCATGCTTGTGTGCGTGGTCCTTGTGGCCGTGCACATCTGGCTTGGATGCGCGGGCCCCCTTTGCTGTCGCAGAAGTAGACGGCGTTTTGCTCTGTGTGTCTGCCTTGGACGGCGTAGCTCCTGTGGTTGCAGCCGGGCCGGGTTCGTCGTGGCTGCGCGCATGCGGTGCGGCACCATGCTCGGATGTGTGCTCCTCGTGCGTATGCCCCTCGTGTTCGTCATGCTCATGCTGGTCTGTGGGCTGGCTCACCGCCGTCCGCGTGGCGACCGGCGTAGGGCTCCTGGGCTGGCGCAGGACACCCAGGGCCTGGGCAGCGCCTTCCCACGAGCCCACATACTGCATCCCCACCGCCCCCAGGATGATCCCCCCCAGGGCAACGAGCATAAACAGGAGCAGCGTCTTCCAGTTCATCGTCTCCCTCCGTTCTGTGGCGACTGTGGAGTGTCTGCGGCTGCTCCAAGCGGTTCGCCAATCAAGCGTTCGACCTCGGCGACCGCCCGGTGGTAGGCCGCCAGGGCCTCAAGATAGCGGCCTCTGGACTCAAAGAGGGTGCGTTGGGCGTCGAGAACCTCCAGAAACCCAAATTTCCCCTGCCGATAGCCCTCGCTGGTGGCGTCAAACGCCTGTTGCGCACCTGGTAGAACCTCGTTCTGCAAGCGCGTTGCTTCCACAAAGGCGCTGGCGAGTGCCCCATACGCTTCGGCGAGCGCGGTGCGTACCTGCACTTCGGCGGCCCGGCGCTCCTCCTCCACTTTGGCCAGCCGGTAGCGCGCTTCTAAAAACCCACCCTGGTTTCGGTTAAAGATGGGCAGCGGTATAGAGAATTGCATCACCATGGCGTTGTCGCCCGGATCGCGGAAACGCCGGAACCCGCCCTGAATGGTCGGGTCCGGAATCCGCTGGGCGCCTGCGAGGTCCAGGGCGGCCTGGCGCTGCGCCATCTCCGTCGCCCAGCGGGCGATGTCCGGATTCTGGGCGATACGCTCGGCCAGGCGCGCCGCAGATGGGATGGCGGCACTGGGCTCCAGCGCGCCCTCCACGCTGTCGAAGGCAGGGGTGCGACCTCCCCAGGTCACGACCAGACGCGCCCGCGCCGCATCGAGCTCGCGTTGGGTGCGCTCCAGGGCAATGCGACTGGTCGACAACGCTACCTGGGCTCGCGTCTCTTCCACGGGCGACACCTTGCCGGCTCTGACCCGCTCCGTTGCAGTGCGGAGCACCTGCTCGGCCAGACGTACTAGCTCCAGGTTCAGACGCAGACGCTGCTGGGCGCTGAGCACCTCGACAAAGGCCTGCGTCACCTGGGTGAGGACCTCGATGCGTGTGGCTTCGTAATCCCACGCCACCAGATCGCGCTCCAGGGCCGCCACGCGCGTGCGCTTCTGACGCTTGCCAGCGAGTTCAATGAGCTGACTCAGGTGGATGGTGATCTCCGCGCTCTGAAAACCCCGCAGCGCTCCTGAGCCTGCGAAGTTCTCGACTTCGACACCCAACTCAGGATTGGGGGGTAGACTGGCCTGCAGCATACGTGCCTCCCCAGCGCGGACCTCCCAGCCAAACGCTGCGAGCTTTGGGTGCTGCAACAGCGCCAGCGCTTGCGCTTGCGGTAAGGTGAGGACACCAGTGGGATTGGTCACCGTCTGTACTGCCAGTGCAGTATCCGGGGGCTGCGGTGGAGGCCGGTACGCCGGGATGTCACTGCCCAGGGGGCGTGGCTCGGGCCAGACGGTCTGGATATCCGGGGGAGCACAGCTCGTAAGGGCAAGCATGAGCACAACGCCGAGAGGCACAACGCCTCTGCAATCCATAGATACGTTCTCCAACATAGCGTGATTGAGAGAGCACATAGGGAATCCCCTATGCGTCACATGTGTGGCCGTATCTGAGCGGAGCAAGCGCACGTATTATCAGGCTGGGGTCTGGACTACACGGAGCCCAACCTGTATACGATAATGGGGGGTATTAAAGGAGAAGCACGACCGTCCGGAGCGCCGTCAGCATGGGGCTGACGGTTGGAAAAAAGGACCACGCAGACGTGGGAGCAGCAGGGACAACCGGCATTGCGACGAGGGGCATCGCGAGGGCAAGCATCTGGATGTCAGGCGTCAAGAGCTGAGGAGATGAAGCAATAAACTGCGGGTCATCCTCGCTGGTCAATAAGGGCACATCGACACAGGGGCCACAGTGGTTAGGCGGCAAGGTCCATGGCGTGATCTGCTGCGACAGGGTCGAGGCCGGCACTATCGGAGTTGTGCAGCGGCTGTTCCTTGCGAACTCAAAAGCGATGTGTCCATCCTCGCCGATACACAAGACCAGCCCTGCAGCGCTCAAGGGCATGAGCAGACATAAGATCAGGAAGAGAGCCGTGATAGACGACCAGAGCCGTTTCATAGGCAGCACTCGTGCGTGCGCGGGGAAAAGTGACTCTCTTCCGGGGCGATATATAAGGCTAGAGTACATAGGAGACATCGCCAGAGCAGGGTAAGCATGTTCGGATACAATGTCTCAACTATACCCGAAGGTACTGTAATTCGCAAAATGCTGGTAACATAGCAACGCAGAAATTGTCCGGCTTTCGTGCAGGGCATCGGCACAACTGTAATCCGCATCCTATTCACGAACCGGCAGGGGCGTTACGGAGCATTTCCGCCCGCAGGAAAAAGCTTCCCTCAGTCACCACGACATCCCCAGGCTGCACTCCGCTGCGAATGGTGACGAGGTCGCCACGCAACGGGCCTACCTGCACAGGACGTGAGAGAAACTTCCCCTCCTCATCCGGAGCGGGGACAAAGACAATCTGCCGCTCGCCGATGGTCTGCACAGCGCCGCGTGGGATTACGACGGTGTGTTCACCGCCAGGTGTCGTGAACGCCAGGGTCACGTACATGCCGAGCCGCAGACGCCCTTCAGCGTTCGGCACTTCCACGCGGACCTTAGCCGTGCGCGTCTGCGGATCCACCCGTGGGTCAATGTAGGTGATGCGCCCGCGCAGCATCAGGGTCGGATAGGCTGGAGTCGTGAGCGTGGCTTCAGAGCCGACGTGCACCGTCTGGAAGTCCTGCTCATAGAGGTCGCCGATCACCCAGACCTGCGATAGGTCCGTGACCACGAACAGCTCCTGGCCCATGCTGACCACCTGGCCGAGGTTGGCCGTGCGGCTCGTGAGCACACCCGTGATGGGGGCCGGCACCGTGACGTCTGAGACAATCTGGCTCGGATTAGTGAGCGCCTCGACATGGACCCGGCTCAGCCCCAACAGGAGGAGCCGCTGGCGAGCGGCCTCGACCTCCGTGGCATGGCTGGCATGGACTGCGGTGATGTCTTCGAGTTCCTGACGGCTCGCCGCCCCAATGGCGACGAGTTGCTGCGTCCGTTGCAGCTTCTGGTGATCGGCGACAAGCATAGCGCGCATAGACAGATATTTTGTCTGGGCCTCTGCGAGCTCCGGACTGAACAGCATCGCTAGCGGTGTACCACGCTTGACGGTGGCCCCCAACTCGACGTGGACCTTGGTGATAATGCCCCCGACAATGGGGACGACTTTCACCTCACGATACGCGTCGGCCATCACCGTCCCGGGGAGCTGAATGGTTGCCTGGGATGTGACCACCTCTGCCGGTGCGGTCTTGATCCCGGCCCGACTCACCGCCTCTGGCGACAGCACAACCTCGGGCGTGCTCGCCGGGGCGATCGCTGCGGGTGGCTCAGATGCAGGTGGTGCAGATACTTGCGGGGTCGGGACAATCGCGACTGGGGTAGGCGGTGTCCCGCTGAGATAGCGCGACACGAGGGTTGCCCCAAGCGCCCCCACGGCTATCAGGCACAGCGCCGCCATGACCAGCATGAGTCCGCGCCCGAGCCTGCGACGCTTCCCACGCAGCCGTGGCGGTTCGTGGGCTACTTCTTCGCTGTGTAGCTCCATTGTTTTCTCCTCATCTTCAACGCTCCAGCGTGCCCACGGCACGTTCAATGTCCACCACGGCGTCATATGTCTGCTTCAAAGCCTCTGTATAGCCCGTTTCGATATCGATATAGCGCCGCTGCTCGGCAATCACGTCTAGCAGGGTGGCGCGTCCTAGCGCATAGGTCTGGCGGACAACATCGAGGTTTTGGCGAGCCACCTCCCGCACACCCTGCGTGTAGATGTCCAGGGCACGTTGCGCGGCTTCATACTGGGCGAACGCTGCCGTGACCTCCTGACGAATGGTCAGGGTGACCAACGCCAGTCGGCGTTGCGCGGCGGTCGTTGAGGCCATTGCTGCAGCAATATTCCCCTGGTTCTGATTCCGTACGGGCAATGTGATCGACACGCCCGCACCGACATAGTGAAAGACATCCTGGATGGGTTGGGTACTGCCACTTGCCGTGAGCCCGCGCAGATCGTAGCCAAAATCCTGCCGCATATATCCGGCATTGACACTCGCGTCCCAGCGGCCTTCGGCTTTCTCCTTCTGAATCATGGCCTCGGCCATTGCCACCTCGGCCCGGGCGACCAGGAGGTCCGAGCGCGCCGCGAGAGCCTGCGTCAACCCCTGGGAGAGCTCCAGACGCACGGGCGCGGGATGCAAATCGCCTTGCAGCGCCAGCGGTGCCTCCGGCCCCAGGCCCACGAGGGTTTTCAACTGTAAGGCCTGGACCTCCACCTGACTTGCGAGACGGCGACGGCTTGCCTCCAGGCGGTTCACCTCGACACGGAGCAGATTTTCTTCGAGCGGCGGCGCGGCTCCCTGGCTGACACGTGTGCGGAGGAGGCCCAGGGCATCGCGGTTCACCTGCAGCAGTTCCTCGGTAAAGCGCAAGTTCCGCTGCGCGGCTAGGAACTCCCCAGCCTTCATCCGCACCTCAGCCCGCAGTCGCCGCGCCCGGTCCACGACCTGGGCACGTTTTACCTCCAGCTCACCCACGGCCACCCCAATACGCCCGGCTTTACGGCCATTGAGATCGAGGGGCAAGGTGACACTCGCCGTGAGATTGTTGTCCGGACCCACCGCGTTCTTCTGCACACCGAGATCGAGCGTGGGATTCGGGCGCAACCCGGCCTGTTGGAGTCGACCGTGGGCAGCGTCTACCTCAGCCTGCGTGGCTTGCAAGTCCGGGTTATCCGCCAGGGCACGTGCTACGAGGTCGTCAACGGTGACCTCCCCCATCCCGTATGGGGCTTGTGCAACAGCCCCACGCGACGCGACCAGGGGGGCCCCGAGGAGCCAGACCAGTAGGATCGTTCTGTACAGTTGCACGGACCTGTCCTCCTGTTGGAGGCACCAGGGTGCTCCTGGTGCCGTCTGTCAGCGTCGCCTAGCGCACAGGGACTGAGAACTGGGTTGACCCCTTGCCCGCCGGCCCATCCCAGGCTACCGTGACTTGCCGCGCCCCACGGTCCGGAAAGCTGATCGTACCGAGATAGCGCCCAGGTGTCTTGTCCGGGGACAGGGTGGCACCGGCGAGCATCGGGGCCATACCAGGCATCGGCATGCTAGTACTCAGGGTGACTTTTCCTGCATCCACGGGCTGCTTGGTCGCATCAGAGGTAAACTCCAGGACAAACGTGTTCTTGCCCTGCGTCCACTGCCCCGACTCGCTCAGCAGCGTGATCGTCATGTCCTTCGCTTTCTGCGTCTGGATCACCTTCAGATCGGCCCCCCAGACAAGCGCTACGGGCAGACCTGTAAGTAGTATCACACCCAGCACAGCCCTCATGATTACGCGTTGCATCAGTTGTTTCTCCTCTCTGTGGTTGGGACACTGTGTCCATCGGCCGCCCTGTGGGTCGGCCGGCCCTGGAGAGCGAGATCTGTCCCAGCGGCCTCCCCCTCCGTCTCTCGCTGGAGCTCACGCTCTCGGAGCCAATAAAAGATCACCGGGGTCACCAGCAAAACGTGCGCTAGCGAGCTCACCATGCCCCCGAGTACCGGGGTCGCCAGGGGCTTCATCACCTCGGCACCGGTGGAATGACTCCACATGATGGGGAGCAGGCTCGCCACCACCGTGGAAACCGTCATCACCTTGGGCCGTAAGCGCAGGAGTGCTCCCTCAGTCACCGCCTCCAGGAGGGCTGCCCGTGTCAGGTACCCTCCCAACTCCTGGCGCTTGCGCACCACGGCCTCTTCTAGATAGATCACCATGACCACGGCCGTTTGCACTGCCGTACCAAAGAGGGCGATGAAGCCCACCCAGACCGCCACCGAGATGTTGTACCCCAGGGCGTACAGGAGATAGATGCCCCCCGAGAGGGCAAAGGGAACTGCCAGGAGCACGTGCGCCGCCTCCAGGAGCGAGTGGTACGTCACATACAGCAGGATGTAGATGACCGCCAGCACCACCGGAATGACGATTTGCAGGCGTTGCCGAGCCCGGGTCTCATTCTCGTACTGCCCAGTCCATTCAATGTAGGACCCCTGCGGCAGCTTGACCGTCTCAGCAACGACCTTGCGGGCTTCCTCAACAAAGCTGCCCACATCACGCCCGCGTACATTGAGAAGCACTGTGACGACCAAGAGGCCGTTCTCACTGGCAATCATGGCTGGCCCGCTTACCGGCTTGATCTCAGCCACCTGCCCCAGAGGTACCTGGGTGCCGTTGGGGGCTGGCACGGGCACACTCGCCAGGGCCTCCGGAGTGGCGCGAGCGTGCGGAGCATAGCGCACGCGCACGGGAAAGCGCTGACGCCCTTCAATGGTCAGCGTCAGGTTCGTCTCGCCCACGGCTGTCTCGATGACGTCCTGGATCGCTCCGACCGTGATGCCATAGCGCGCCGCAGCCTCGCGGTTGACTCGGATATCGAGGTATGGCGCCCCGGTCACCTGCTCCGGGTAGACATCGACGGCGCCGGGGATACGCTGCAGCACCGCTGCCACCGCTCGGGCGCGCTCCTCCAGAGCTGTGAGGTCATGGCCAAAGAGCTTCACCCCGACCTCGGAGCGGATCCCGGTGGTGAGCATGTTAATGCGATTGATGATCGGCTGTGTCCAGATGTTCGCTACCCCGGGCATGGTCACCGCGGCATCCAGCTCGCCGATGAGCTTTTCGCGGGTCATCCCGGGCCGCCACTCGGTCTCTGGTTTGAGATGCACGACGGTCTCGGTCATATTCAGGGGCGCTGGATCGGTGGAGGTCTCGGCCCGCGCAATCTTCGCGACCACTGAGGCCACCTCGGGGAATTGCTGCATTGCGGCGTTCTGCTTCTTGGTAATATCGATCGCCTGCGGCAGCGCAATGGCCGGATCGGTAATGGGCATGAACATCAGGTCACCTTCGTTGAGGGGAGGCATGAACTCCCGACCAATGTGCGGCACCAGCGCGATCGCCCCAGCAAACACCAGCACGGCCGCACTCAAGGTCAGGACACGGTGCCGCAAGGCCCAGCGTAACAGCGGGCGATAGACCCAGGTGAGTGGCCGTAGGACAGGATTGGCACCTTCGCCATGCATCCGCCCACCAAGCAGGAGCGTACAGAGCACCGGGACCAGCGTCACCGAAAGTAGTGTGGCCCCGAGCACCGCAAACGTCTTGGTAAAGGCCAGGGGATGGAACAGCTTGCCTTCCTGGCCCGTGAGTGCAAAGACCGGGAGAAAGGCCAGCAGGATAATGGCCATGGAGAAAAAGATCGGGCGCCCAACCAGGTGGGTCGCGTCACGCACCGTAGCCATTACGGCCTGTCGGTCACGCAGGTCAACGCGGCGCTGCTCCATGAAGCGGAAGGCGTTCTCGGTCACCACAATAGCAGCATCCACCAGGACGCCAATGGCGATGGCAATCCCAGCCAGCGACATGATATTGGCGCTGATCCCGACGTAGCGCATGCCGAGAAAGGCCGCCAGGACCGCCAGGGGTAGCGGGATGGTGACAATCAACACCGAGCGCAGATGCATCAGAAAAACGATGTGCACCAGGGTGACAATGATGGTCTCCTCGATCAGGGCATGCTTGAGTGTAGCGACAGCCCGGGCAATGAGCCCGGAGCGGTCGTAAAACGGTACCACCCGCACGCCCGATGGGAGCCCGGCGGCGATGGCCTGGAGCTTGGCCTTGATGCGGTCGATGACGTCGATCGTGCTCACCCCATAGCGCGCCACCACGACGCCACCAACCGCTTCGTCGGTCCCTTTGATGAGGGCACTGGCCCGGAAGGCGTCGCCGATCTTCACCTCGGCCACCTGCCGGACAAAGATGGGGACTCCATTCTCGGCGCCGATGACAATATGCTCAACATCGCGAACATTTTCGATGAGCCCGAGCCCACGAATGACCGACCAGGTGCCGCTCGCCTCGACGACGTTCCCTCCAACGTTGCGATTACTGCGCATGACCGCGTCCACGACCGCCGAGAGCGGGATGCGGAAGGCGCGCAGGCGGTTTGGATCCACATCAATCTGATACTGTCGGACAGCCCCCCCGACACTGGCCACTTCGGCGACCCCAGGCACGGCGTTGAGCTGATAACGGATGAACCAGTCCTGGAGCGAACGCAGATCCCGGAGTGCGTATCCCGGCCCTTCCACGGTATACCAGAAGACGTGCCCCACCCCTGTAGCATCCGGGCCGAGGGTTGGCACGACACCTGACGGCAGCGCTTTGTTCAGCAGATTGAGCCGTTCCAGGACCCGCGTGCGAGCGAAGTAGATATCCACAGCGTCCTCAAAGAGGACATTGATCATCGAGAAGCCAAAGGCCGAGGAGGAGCGCACCACCCGCACGCCAGGTAACCCTTGCAGGCCCACGGTCAGCGGGTAGGTGATCTGGTCCTCGACTTCCTGAGGCGAGCGGCCCGGCCAGTCGGTGAAGACAATCACCTGGTTATCCGATAGATCGGGGATGGCATCAATCGGGACGGTCCGCAGCGCCCAATACCCCCAGCCGGCGACCAACAGAAAGCCGGCGATGATGAGAAACCGGTTGCGCAGCGCAACATCAATGAGCCAGTGAATCATGACGGTGCCTCAACAAGCGAAAGGGCCAGACACACGCTGCTCCCGCGACTGCGTCGGCGGAGGGCCGCTAGCTTAACGGCGGCCCTTCCCGTGCACTCGTCGATGGCTCTCCCATCCACGGAGCCTTGCCCGGCAGAGCGCACACCACTAGCTGGGCACACGTCCGACCTATCCCTGTGCGAGGCGCTGGCAGGTAGCCCGCAGCCATGGCCACACGTGGAGCGTCGCACCCGCGCAGCAGGGAAACGCGGGAGCAGCGCTGGTGCAGGCCGTATCCCGCAAGCCTATGACTGGGTAGACTCCAGGTGCAAAAGCAGCTAACAGTGATTTACAACATCACGGAAAACGATGAGGAGAAAAGCACAAATCGCGGAGGAGGTGTAGGCACCTTCAGGCTAGGAGTTGGGAAGTATGTTGGTGACTCATCGTGGAGAGGCTCAATGACCTGTAAGGCCACGAGGCCAGGCACTGTCGGTAACTCGTAAGAGGTGAGCAGACAAGGGCCATGACACGTTGCCCCCATACCCACACAGCCGCCAAAGGCAATGGCCACAGGCCCCCAGAAGAGCCAAGCCATGAGCCCTACGATGATGAGCAAGCGTCGTGTAAGTATACGCGTTCTCGGCCTCACAGCTTCACCCCACCCCAGGCACATGCAAGTAGATACTTGGTAATGTCCACTGCGTTGGATAACGTTGAACAGTGAACCAACATTCCCGCAATGCTCACCCTAACTATCATAGTATACATACGGGCGATTCTATCACTCATGCGGGGCTTTCACAAGAGTTGCATCACGCAGGCATATAATTATCTTCCATCCCTTGGAGATTCATCAGAGGTTTCGCGACACCAGCAGTCCGCTGTGCCATGCCCACTTATGCTGGGGGGAACGGCGTTGGCGTGCTCGGCCCAAATTTGCTGTACTGCTGGTCGATCGCTGTTCGAATAGCGCGAAGTGGCTTGCCTTCCGCCTGCATAGCCATCACGTCACGCGTGATGTTGAGGCAGATGTCTCAGGTCGCGCCATGGTTGGTGAAGGTGATACGCCCTCCTGGCAGCCGCTCGGCAATATAGCAGTTGGCGTTGTGGCGGTGGCCGATGTTTTTGCAGCCGCAAAAGCAGGGGATGTACTGCAAGGTCTCCCCGTGGTCGACGGCGTAGCGGTAAACTTCCTGGACTCGCGGGCTCGCCTGCTGGGCAAACGAGGGCAGATGCCCCTGCGGCACCGTTTCCAGCAGGTCCCCGTTGGAGGCTCGGCGCAACGGCGAGTCAGCCGGCGTAGAGGTGATCTGTACCAGGGCCCCGCCAGCCACAGCGACGCCAGCCCCTGCAGTCAGATACCACATGAATTGTCTCCGGCGCATACGATGGGTCATACTGCCTCCTATTGCTCTGTTCTCTCCGTGCTCAGGGCTCCTCAGGCGATGGTTACCAGGGTGATCATGCCACCCTCCATGTGCATGGGCTTGTGGCAGTGGAAGAACCAGTCGCCAGGATTGGCAGCCGTGAACGCAATATCGACCGCGCCCATATGGGCCTCAACATCGACGCTGTCTTTGAGCAGCGGCTGGGCGAGCGCTTGTCCATTGATCGCCAGCACCTGAAACGACTGGCCATGGAGGTGCATGGGATGGGCCTCCATACTGTGATTGCGCAACTGCACCCGCACCCGCTCGCCCTTCCGGAGGTGTATAGGATCCGTGCGTGGGTACTGCTTGCCGTTGATCGTCCACGCGTCGGAACCCATCATGCCGCCGCTGAGCGTGAGCGTCAAGGTCTGCTCCTGTCTCGCAGGACGGGGGAGCGTCTCTCGGCTGTGGCCCAGTCGATAGTGCCAGAGGCGAAGGTCTGACGCCTCTTCTCCAGGGGCTACTGGCTTCTCCCCCTCGTGTCCCTCATACACCAGCAGCACGCGTTCACCCGCGTCTGCGTGGCCAGGCCCGGCGCACGCGAGCAACCAGACGCCGGGCCGCTCCGCCACAAATTGGACGTCGTAGCGCTCGCTTGGCGCCATGGGCACCGCGTCCACCTCCACCGGGCGTATGAGGGGATTGCCGTCGGTATGCGTGACCTGCACCCGGTGACCGGCCAGGCGTATGACGTGCGTATGCTCGGCGCTGGCATTGATGAGACGCAGGCGGACGCGCTCGCCCTGGCGCACCGTGAGCGGCACGGTGGCCGGATACGCCTTGCCATTGATCGTCATGGTGTCGTAGACTGGCGTGTGCGCCCCAGCCATCATGCCACCCATATCTTCGCACATCATCTGCCCCATGCCGCGCCCCATCATGCCACGCATCATGCCACCTATGCCCCCACGACCGCCCGCCGTGCCCTCGCGCGTGCTCGGCAACGGGCGCCCGAAGCCTGTGGCCCAGTCATCCAGGATCAGTGTGTATTCACGGTCAAACGGAAACGGGTCCGGCTGGGCCGGCGCGATAATGAGGGGAGCGGCGAGACCCAGGTCGAGCTGCCGATGTCCCTGGAAGTGGGTGTGATACCAGCGGGTTCCTGCTGGCCGCGCCTCGAACTCATAGACAAAGGTCTCGCCAGGGCGTACCGGTTGCTGCGTGAGCCCAGGCACTCCGTCCATAGGGTTCGGCACCTCCACCCCGTGCCAGTGAACGGTCGTGGGCTCAGCAAGCGCGTTCGTCAAGACCACGCGCACCCGCTCGCCCTCCTGCACACGGATTTCCGGGCCCGGCACCTGGCCATTATATGCCATAGCTTTGATGCGCTTGCCCGGCGCCAGTTCCCACAGGACCTCGCGCGTCTCCAGGTGCACTTCCCGGATACCATCAGGCGCATACTGGGCAACGGCCCGCTGCACAGGGAGCAGAGCGCTGCCCCCAACCATGAGCGCCAAGGCCCCAAGCCCTGCTCGACCGGACGCCTTCAGAAACTCGCGGCGTGCGAGTGAGCGTTCCCTTGTGATTGGCGTTTCCATGGCATACCTCCACACGTGCCTGTTCCATGGCACTCGCTCATGCAGGAGTGCTTCCTTCTGCTCACGTGAGCTGTCCTACGCGACTGCGGCGCACCAGAAAGAGTGTCAGGGCAATCAGCGCGGCACTCGTGGACGCGAGGAGGAGGACGCCGAGGCCGCCCCCGATGATGAGCAGGGTCCTGCCCAGAGGCGTTTGCATGGCACGCATGCCCATCCCCTCTGGTCAAGTCATCTGCACCATGCCTCCCTGGCCTCCCCGCCTTCCCTCCATACCCTCTTGCCCTGGTCTGGCGCCACCCTGGCCACTCGGCTGGGCCGGCTGGTCACGTTGTTCCACACTCTGGGCGTGCACGGTGCTGGTAGAGCAGGCCAGCACCAGCAGTAGGAGGAGGCTCACCCAGGTGATGGTGTATACTGCCAGTTTCATGATCACCCTCCGTGCGTGTCCGATTCCACAGTACCCCGCACAGGCCAGAGGCATCACTCCTGACCTATGTTTACTCGTTTGGTACCTGTCCCTGGCGCTGCCAGGTCGCTGCCCCATCGGTGCTGCGAAAGACCTGCCCGCTGGCGCTGGCCGCATACAGGTGCGAGGGCTGCGCCGGGTTAATCGCCAACGCCACAATGTGCGTCTCGCGCAACCCGCTATTCATGGTCTGCCAACTGGCACCGGCGTCTGGGCTTTTCAACACACCATCGCCGCTGCTGGCGTAGAGGACCTGGGGGTTGACAGGGTCATTGACCAACGCGGTCACGGTTTTCTTGGTGGGTAGCCTACCCACTTGGGGCCAGCCTCAAAATCAATCAGGGCTGCGAAAGACGCCATCGGCGGTCCCGGCGTAGAGAAAAATGCCCCCCATCCCGGTGGGAATGTTCACGGAGGCCAGGGCACGTACCTCCGGATTGGCGGGGCCGTCATTGATCCGGTACCAGGAGCGTCCGCTGTCCTGCGAGCGATATAACCCATGTTCGACCACCCAGCCATAGAGTTGCTGAGGTTTACGTGGGTCAACTGCCAGGGCATGCACGTCGGCGCTGGGCAGCCCCTGGTCGGCACGGTGCCAGGTCTGACCAAAATCCTCGCTGCGCAGGACGCCAAGGTCGTGACCACCGGCATAGAGCACGTCATACTGCTGCGGATGCAGCGCCAGCGTCATCACATCACTGCCAGGCACCTCACCCTTGAGCATGACCCGTTCCCAGGTCGCCCCGGCATCAGGACTGCGGAACAGCCCGTGATGCGTGCCCACGAGGAGGGTTTCGTGGGTGGGATGCACCACGAGCGCATGGATATGTTCAAAACCGTGTGGCGCTGTCGATGCCGCCACGACTGCGGTCTGCCCTAACAAAGGGGATACTCCCGCTGCCAGCAGTACACTGGTGGTTAACACCAGCGTGCTTGTCCATTATTGTATCGACATATGCAGCCATCCTTCCTATCGCCACTATCGCACAGATATGGTGCAATCATCCCCTTCCCTGCCGTCCATGTCAGACAAGAGGGCTGGCGCGAGAGCAGTGGGGCAAGGGCCGCGGCCACGCCTGGCCGTCGGGGGACCAAGAGCAGCACCAGCAGGCAGGTGACCACCAGTCCACTCACGATCCAGTCCCGCGCATGTCGCCGTCGCGGCCGGGGAGGAGCCACGTCCAAGAGGCGCTCGACGCGTGCGGTCACTCCCAGCTCCCCACCCAGGGCAGACCTCGCAGACCAGCCCGGCAGCGCCTGGGCTTTCGCTGCTTTGACGAGCGCCGCGGCGAGCTCCAGCGGTTGCTGGGTGAGGCCAACCGCGACATCATCGGCAGCTTCCTCCATGGCCCGGGCACTGTCCTGGGCCATGGCCCGCACAATCGGCAGGAACCATATCAGCTCGCTGCACCAGCGCAGAAGGACCAGGCGCAACGGGTCACGGCGGCTGACGTGGCCCCATTCATGGCTCACCACAGCCCGGATTTCAGCCGGCGACAGCGCCGTGAGCAGACCAGCCGACAGAAGAATCTGGTGGCGCCAGAGACCCACGGTACAGGCCACGACACGCGCGGTGGGCACGATCCGCAGCCGCTGTTGGTGGGACGGGAGCGCTATCAGAGCCGTATCAAGTGCCGGCCAGTGTTCTGGGCGATACGGCACGCTGCGGGCCAGCAAGCGCCGCGTTCGGCACCACGCCAGCAGACGCCGCACTCCGGCCCAGCCTCCGGAGGCCGTCAGCACAAGGACAAGGAGGGTCGCGAAGGCCGGCGCCCGCCCCTGCCAACCGGCGAGCCCCCAACCCTGCTGCAGCATCGCGCACACACCTCGCGTGGCCGTTGGTAGGGCGTGGTGGCTCCCGAGGAACCAGCCCAGCGGGACCCCACTCACGATCAGCAGACTACTCCCCACCACACTCCAGAACAGATGTGCCGCTCGTTGTGCCGCAGGTCTGCGGTTCATGGCTTCCTCCGTCCCGTTTCACCTTGTTGGCACACGCACGCTGCCCCACTCACGCGGGCAGCCCTCTGCCTCTGGTGGCGCTCTCCTCGCGCACATCCGCGAGGGTGATGGCAGCAGGCGCGGCTTCGAGCAGGTGGAAAATGCCGAAAAAGCGCCGCTCGGCGGTGAGCAGTCGGAGCCTCGCCTGGCGGACGAGCTCGAGCGGCTCTCGATTCCAGTAACAGCCGAGGAGCCTCGCATGGCGCTCGGCGCGCTGGTCCTGCCACCGCCCCAACCACACCCGATCACTGCGGCCATGCTCTAACAGGAGGATATGCCCCTCCGGTCGGCATACCCGAGCCATCTCATGGAGCACCGCCACAGGATCGAGAAAGGTGCATAAGGCGAGGGTGTCCACGACCGTATCGAATTGCTGGTCAGGAAAGCCAAGGTGCGCTGCATCCATTACCTGGAAATGCACGTGGAGCCCCAGCCTGTCCGCCCGTTGGCGGGCGCGCATCACCATCGCCAGGCTCGTATCGACAGCCGTGAGCTGGCACGCCTTGGGATAGTAAGGCAAGTTCTTGCCTGTGCCCACAGCCACCTCTAGCACCTGTCCCGAGGCGCGTTGCAGCAGGGCACGCCGGAGATTTTTCACCCCTAAGAGTTCAGGGAGGGCCTCGGCAAGGTCGTACCAGGGGGCAAACCGGTTATACTTCAGCCGGATCTCTGCCTGTGTAAGCACAGAGGCACTACGGTCCTGATTCATATGGCTCTCGCTCCTCCAGAGGATATAGCACACATCGCCGTGCTCCTGTTCATGGCTCCTGTTGCGCCCCTCTATCGGCAGCACGGCGCGCCTCGATGAGAGCATGTAAACGGTCCAGGGTCTCCTGATCACACTGCCGTACAGTCTCTTCCAGCAGGTGCGCGGCGATGACTTCACCAAAATCGTTGAGCAAGCCCGTGAAGATCGTCTCGCTCACCTGCCGCAGCACATCATCCCGGCTCTGCGTCGGCGTGTATACGTATGCGCGCCGACGACTGTCACTGTGTAGATAGCCTTTGGCAGCCAGGCGTTCCATGACCGTCTTCACCGTCGTATAGGCGATCCCACGTTGCGTCGCCACCACTTTATACACCTCGCTCACCGTCGCCTGTCCACGGTCCCAGAGGCATTCCATAATAGCGGTCTCCAGGTCACCGAACACTTTCCGCAGACCTTTCTCCTCGGGGCGAAACACCGAGGCCATTTTCTTGCGCGCTGCCATGTGGGCTCCTCACTGCTACGGAGTGTCGCATTTACAAACATTGTATGCTACACTCTGTCACAGATCAAGGCCCTGTGCGCGGCGGATGGTCTGCGGCGCCCCTGGAGCGGGTGTCGCCATCCAGCAGCAGCCATGCAGGAGCACGAGAGGCTGATAATGGAAAGCATACCGCACGACGGAATACTGCGGAGGGAGGCCATGCACACCACACACTGGTGGTCGCACAGGCGCGGTATGCCAGGGCTGATGCTGGGCACCTGGGGATGCCTTGCCGCGGCGGACGCCCTGGCTGCGGACATGTGGGACATGCCCATGATGCGGGGCGGCTGGGGGATACTCATGATGCTCATGATGCTGCTGTTCTGGGTGGCGATCCTGGTGGTGATCATCGTGGGCATCCGTTGGCTGGTCACCTCCGGCAGGCGGCAGGCCCCTGTCGAGCGTAGCCCAGAAAGCGCCCTGGATATTCTGAAAAAGCGCTATGCACGCGGGGAGATCAGCAAACAGGAATTTGAGGAAATGCGTCAGCACCTGCAGTAGCAGCGGCCGCTGCCTCTTTCCTGCTGCTCTGAGGCCCAACCGTTGCCATCTCTCCCCGAGAACACTGGCCGGTGAGGGCGCGAGAGGAGTCCATTATGCCACAAGCTTCCGAGCATCTGGTGCCTGCTGTCCCTGCCAGGCATCGCCATTGGGGCATGCTGCTGCTGTGGACAGCGCCGGCTCTTTTCCTGCTCCTGGCGCTCCTCTACGGAGTGCTGACGCGGCCGCCTACGGACTCCAGTCATGCTGCCCCACGCGTTGGTCAGCCACTGGCGGATTTTACGCTGCCAGATCTCCAGGGGAGACTGGTGCAACTCTCGGCACTGCGAGGCAAGGTGGTGTTCATCAATGTCTGGGCCACCTGGTGCCCTCCCTGTATTGAGGAAATGCCGACCATGCAGCGGCTGTACGAGCGGCTCCACAGCCGTGGCCTAGAGGTCCTGGCGATCAGCATCGATGCCCTGGGGACCCAGGTTGTCGCCCCCTTTATGGAGAAATACCAGTTGACCTTCCCGGCCTTGCTCGATCCCAAAGACAAGATCACCTACCTCTATCACACGAAGGGCGTGCCCGAGAGCTTTATTGTGGATAAACGTGGGCTGCTCGTCGACAAGGTCATCGGGCCGCGCGATTGGTCGCATCCGCAGATGATTGCTCTGTTTGAGCGCCTACTGGAGATCCCGGCCATCGATTCGGAGGCGAACGGGCAGACGGCTACGGCGGGCACAGCGCCAGTCGCTGCTCCCCTCCAGCAATGAGAGAACGGAGCCCGAGGCGTCACCCTCGTTCCGCAGACCAAACCCTGTCTCGTGAAGGCAGAGAAACCATGACAGACCATTCCCATACACGCGAGACGACGGATGTCCAATCTCCAGAGCACACGTCCCCGGGCGGCCGTTCTGCAGCCTCAGAGTGTCGTAGCGGCATGATGGCATGCGGTATGAGCCATAAGAGTCTGAAGGGCTTGTTGCTCATGGCTGCGTGTTGCGGTGCGCCGTTGTTTCTCTTCCTCGCCTTGCCGGTGCTAGGCGCCGCGCTGGGAGGAGCCGGAACCTCGGTCGTCACTCTCCTGTCGGCGCTGGCCTGCCCTGTCGGCATGGCGTTGATGATGTGGTTGATGATGCGGGGACAGCAGACGGCACAGCCAACGCTGCCTGTCAACGGCCAGCAGGCGGCTGTACCGACACCGGCGGACAGCAGGCCCCAGGCGGCGGCACAGCCCCAGGAGTAAGGTCCGAGTCCAGAGTGCCGCTCTGTCCTGCGCAAGGATAGGCAGGCCTGGCCACATGCGTGTGGCCTGCAGGAGGAGGACGCTATGTATACACAAGCGGCCCAGCAAGCTGAAACGTCCGTGACGCGCCGTCGGTTGCTAGCCTGCGTTGGCTGGGGGAGCTTTGCAGCCTTTTGGGGAAGCATTACTCTCGCCACCGTACGGTTCCTCTTTCCCAGAATCTTATACGAACCCTCGCCGCAGTTTCAGGCTGGGAAGCCGGCGGATTATCAGGTCGGCGAGGTCAGCACCCGCTTCAAAGAGGCTCAACGGGTGTGGATGATTCGGAACGCTGACGGCCTCTACGCCCTGATTGCCATCTGTACCCACCTGGGGTGTACACCGAACTGGTTCGCCAGTGAGGAGCGTTTCAAATGTCCCTGCCACGGCAGCAATTTTTTGCTGGATGGGACGAACGTCGCTGGTCCGGCGCCCGTCCCTTTGTACCGGGCCGCTATTGCCCTGGAAGTGACTGGGACTATTCTGGTCGACAAGAGCCAGCGGGAAAACCAGTCTGGGAAGCGGGATCGTCCACCGTTTTTCCTCCCGCTGTCGAGCACTGGTCAAGCGGTTGTCTCGTGACGGATGGCGAGGCATGGGAAGAGGGGGAGCCGTGCTCTTGTACCTGCTTGCACGTAGAACCCAGGTGGCGCATCTGTTCCTGCGCGTCGACCACGATGCGCGCCGAGCCCCTCTGGCGTGGCCCCTGCCCTGGCGTTGGCCCGTGGTGCTAGCAACGGCCATGGTCTCGGCCTCGGTGTTGCTTCTGGAAGTGACACTGACACGGGTCTTTTCGTTGTATCTGTCCTACCATTATGTGTTCGTCGTCCTGGCCATTGCCCTGTTGGGCCTTGGAGTGGGAGCGATGTGCCTGACAGCGATGAGGCCATGGGTGTTGCGGCATGCCGTCCACACGCTGCCCGGTCTCCTCTGGCAGGGGTGCTTGGGCTATGGACTGACCCTCATCGTCGTCATGGGAGTCCTGATGCACACCGCGCTGGCCAGTGTGCTTCCGGTAGCGGCTGGTCTGGCCATGCTGCCCTTTATCGTCGCAGGGTTCTGGCTCACCATGGTGTTTACGAGCGCTGCAGGCTACAGTCGCGAATTGTACGCGGCCGACTTGTGTGGTGCCGGGATAGGATGTCTGGCGAGTCTCCCCATGTTGCACTGGTTCGGAGCAGAGCATACTTTAGCGCTAATTGCTGCCAGCCTCCTAGTGCTCGCGGGAATGCTGGCGCTGGCCATGCGCCAACACCACTGGTTGTTCACCGCGCTGACGTGCCTTGTCCTCGGCAGCGTGCTGGGCCTGCGAGTGCTCTCGGGAGCCTCGACGTTCGTGCCTCTGGCCATCTGGCACAGCCACAAACATCTCGGCTACCTCCTGCGCACGACACCGCAGGCGCGCATCGTCGACTCTCACTGGTCTGCTTTCGCCCGGACCGATGTGGTCGCACTGCCTCAACCAGGGGGCGAGCAGTACGTGGTGTTCACCGATGGGGGGGCCGCCTCGGTTTTGGTGCCACTGCCTGACACCCCCGCCGCGTGGGCGCAGGTTGACCGCGAGCTTGGCCTCTTCCCGTACCACACCCTCCCGCATGAGCGCGTGCTAGTGATCGGGGCAGGAGGCGGATTCGATGTGCTCATGGCCCTGCGTGGCGGGGCACAGGCCATCACCGCGGTGGAAGTGAATCCGGATGTGCTACGGGCGGCTGAGCGGTTTCTCCCTCCCGCGCGCAGCGTGTATAGGGTGCCCACCGTCCAGGTCATACATGGGGAGGGCCGGCATGTGGTCCGCCAGACCACGCAGCAGTATGACCTGATCGTCCTCACCCAGGTCTATACGGGAGTGGCGGAGCAGCAGAGTATGGCCCTCGCCGAAAACTACGTGCTGACCACAGAGGCGTTCCAGGACTACCTCACCCACTTGACGCCGCAGGGGCGCCTAGTCGTCCAAGTCCACGACATGGCGGAAGCGCTGAAAACAGTCTTCATGGCCCTGGGAGCCTTGCAGCAGCGTGGCACGGGAGGGTCAGCAGCGCTCCAACATGTGATAGTCCTCCAGCACGATCCGGGGACGCTGGAGGCCCCCGACACCGTCCACTATCCGCTCGTGCTGCTGAAAAACACCCCGTACACGCTGGCAGAGAGCCACCAGCAGGCCAGCCTAGTGCAGGAGATGCACGTCACTCCGCTGTTCATCCCGCACGTGGTGACCACGGGCTTGCTGGAAACGCTTACCCAGTCTCTAGCCACCCTGTCACTCAGTGTCTTGCCGATGGCGTGGCAGCCAGCGACGGACGATCGCCCATTCTTTTACGAAACAGACGCTTTCCCATCTGGGGTCTCCTGGCTCCTGCTCCTCACCCTCCTCCTCTTGCTCGGACTCCATCTGTGGCACGCGACCCGGCAATGGTCCGGTGCTCCCACACGCACCGTGTCGACAGGCTGGCTGCCGTTTTTTGCTGGGACTGGCTGCGCGGCCCTATTGGCCCAGGTGGCACTCGTGCAGCGCTCTATGCTGGTGCTGGGTGCCCCCACACTGACCTTGGTCGTTCTGCTCGCGCCACTGCTCTGCGGCGGGGGCGTGGGAAGCCTGGCCAGCACGGCTCTAAGCGATCAAATCCTGCGTCAGGTACTCCCATGGAGTTGCATCATACTGGGGTTGCTCCTCTGCGTGTACCTTCCCGCCCTCCCCAGTCTGCTGACTCTGCTTGAGAGGCATACTCTGCTGGCACGTGTCCTCGGTACGATGGGGCTGCTGGCGCCATTGGGGGTATTGATGGGGCTGCCCTTTCCGATCGCGCTGCGTGTCCTCGCGCCGCTGGCAGCTGGTATTACGCCCTGGGCCTGGGGGGTGAATGCTGTGGCCTGCGTGTTGGGCTCAGTTGCAGCGGTTCATATCGCCGTTGCCTGGGGATTGCAGGCCGTCCTGATGGTGAGTGCCCTGGTCTATGTATGCACCGGGTGGTGGGCACATCATCTCCTGGGCAAGCTGCAACAACCGGTAAGACTCTAGCTCTTGGATGTATCTGGAGATCGCTATGCAATCTGCCCACCAGCTCTCACTCCTCGTCGCTCTCGGGGCGGGAGCGCTGTCGTTTCTCTCACCCTGCGTGTTACCATTGTTTCCCGCCTATCTCTCGTTTATCACCGGCATGTCGTACACCGAACTCCACGATGTCGCCATGCTGCGGCAGCGCCACCGTCGCATTATGCTGTACGCCTTGTGCTTCATCGCCGGTTTTTCACTGATTTTTATTGCCCTGGGCGCGTCCTTTAGTCTCTTAGGGCGTTTATTGAATACATATCTCCTGCTCCTGCAGCGCATTGGCGGCGTGATTATTATCTTTTTTGGTCTGGTGCTGGTAGGGCTGCTTAAACTCCCACTGCTCATGCGTACGGTGCACTTGCAGGTGCGCCATACGTCGGTAGGGTACATCAGCGCCTTCCTCGTCGGAGTCTCCTTTGCCGTTGGCTGGACGCCCTGCGTCGGGCCTATCCTGGGGTCGATCCTGCTCTTGGCCAGCACGGCTGCGGAGGTGCACCGTGGCATCGTCCTGTTGACGGCCTATTCTCTGGGACTTGCTATCCCCTTTTTTATCAGTTCACTGGCCGTGCACACGTTCTTCCAGGCTTTTGGCCGTTATGCGGCGTATCTGCGTGCCGTGGAAGTCGGTGGCGGCGTGCTGATGATCGTCGTCGGCCTCCTGGTGTTGACGGGCTCCCTCACCATACTCAATAGCTATGCGTTGCCTCTGATGCCGGCCTGGCTCTGGAACGCCTTGTAGGCGTATGCGAAGTTGGTCAAAGGGTAGTGTATGACCTTTTTCGCGAATTCTTAGCCCTTGCTCCGGCACGCAGCTCGTGCTTGTGCATATGGTACTCTATTCTATACTTGTGCACGCCCCATCCCCCTCTCTTGCCTGCAGCACTCTTGTTTAGAGCTTTGTACCCATTTACGATTTTGGTGATTTTTTTTGCTTGCTGCCCCTTGACCTTCCAGTCAGTGGAATGTGTACCTTTCTTTCTAGACACATCGCACAGGGAGGAACGGCCATGGAACGACCGTTGACGGTTGGCCAACTCGCCCATGCCACGGGCGTCCCAGCAAAAACCATTCGCTACTACGAGCAGGTCGGCGTGCTGCCGGTGCCAAGACGGAGTGGCGCAGGGTACCGGCAATACTCCCGACACGATGTCCATCGGCTCCTGTTCATTCGCCGTGCGCGTGCCTTAGGGCTCTCTCTCGCCAATCTCAAAACGCTGATGGCAGAGTTCGACAGCGGGGAGTGTCTGACGATGCGTCCCCGCCTGCACACGCTTGTGACGGAGCAGCTGCGCATCGTCCAGCAGCAGATCGCGGAATTTCAACTGCTCGAGCGGCAACTGGCGCAGGTGCTCCAACGGCTCCAGATGGCCGCACACACGCCGCATGCTGACGGCTGTCGCTGCCTGGACAGCGACAGCCCGGAGACACAGGAGCCACTTCAGCACCCCTCACCTTTACCATCTCAGAATCGACACCCTAAACCGTCAAGTGCTTGCAAATCAACGCACAAAGGTGTAAACGCGATGCGGCATTCCATTGGTCACTGTTTTCTCTCGCTTTCCTCTGGGGATGGCGCTGCGCATGCTGATGGCCTTTACCTCTCTCCCTGGGTTTGTGACCCTGGTCTTTCGCGGCATGCCAACCGTATGGCGCGGCCGGCATCGCCTCATCTTCTGCTGGCTGGTGTTCATGCAGGCCGCGCAC
>Ga0081455_10000490_pt1 | contig 51445 bp, 78 predicted proteins | sample TabmetS3T2R1_FD_70207 | JGI IMG/M metagenome (GOLD analysis project Ga0081455, IMG submission 70207) | Tabebuia heterophylla rhizosphere microbial communities from the University of Puerto Rico - S3T2R1 | ecosystem: Host-associated > Plants > Roots > Rhizosphere ...
AAATTCACCGTCTTTGCCCTTGAAGTACAACCCTGGGATGTCAGTTGAGACTTGATCTGGTAATCGAGCGGCTACGAAATCTTGATGGAGAATAATCAGCTTGCCTTCTCCTTCAAGACTCATAAGCGAGCCTGAATATGGAGAATACATGACGTGATCGCCGACGTGAATCTCGCGAACGTCTGTACCTATGTACTTGACGATTCCTTGTTGAGTACGTCCCTGTGCCATCTCAGGAATATAGATGTGCCCGATTTTGTCAGGGTTCTCCATCGGAATGATTGCTACTTTTTCACGACTGATCTTGATCACGTTCTGTTCTCATGGTGAGGCCCATCGCGGCATATGCCATCTCAGGGATTTTGTTTACAAGCTCAGTTGCTTTTCGACGTACGGATAACACTTCGTCGTCTGTCAGTACAGTATCACAGAACGCGCGAGCTGATTGTGCGTGCAAACTGATGCGGTCATATTCACCATTCACCAGTAGCGCGCCGAGAAAATACAGTTGATGGAAAGCCGCTGCTTCGTGGTAAGTTAACGAGAGCGTGATTTCTTCCGCTTCTTTCGCTTCTCCTTCTTGAGCCATCGCTCGAACGCCTCTCTGAATTTAGAACGCCATTTCTCGCACCACTCAGGGGTGCAGATTTTAATGCTGTACTCCTGGAGCATTGCTGCTTGGATGGGATCGTAGAAACGCTCGACATCCATGTGACAATTCTTGCACAGCTTGGCTACATCTTCTTTTCTAAATTCGAGATAACGCCGTGCGTATAGGTCAGGTCTGAGCAGAGCAAAAAGATAATCGCTACAGATGTGATGACGATTCATCTTCTTTTTCGTCTTGTGGCACTTCACACACGACGTTGTTAACTCACTCGGGTCAAACCTGAAGGCGCGACTCGGAACTCCATATTCCTTTTCCCACTCTTTACATTGAGCGGCGTACTTGGCAAGACTCATAGCGGGATGATTATCCCGTGTTTTCTCATGTCCTCCAGTCCAACTTGTTTAATTCCAATCTTGTAATCCATCCAACGAGACTGGAACTCCATCGGTGCAATCTTTTTGATTTCAGCCAACGCAAGAACGATTGCGATTTCTGCTGGCCCCATGCCTGACTCTAGCGCGGCAGACACATATTCCTTCTGCGTTGCATTAAGGGGTGACTTCGCCTTCTCCTTTGTGTTCCCGTTCGATGAGGGCGCCAGGGGCGTTGATTCCGGCTCTGGCGTCAGCTTGTCGTCGGAGGATTTCGGTGGCTGTGAGGGGCTCGCCGAGGTTTCCGGTATCTTGATCGGTTCTGTTTCTGACGTTGGAGTCGTATGCTCCGTCGATTCGTTGGTTGTGGAACTCGGTTCCTTCTCTGGCAAAGAAGTCTCGTCCTCGTTGCTCGATTTCATTGAAGATAACCTCTTGAAGTGATCCGATTGGGTTGAGTTGTTGCGGAGCAACGCTGCCTATTATAATCGTGTGCCGCCACAGGTAGAACCGAAAGTGCCTGAAACCAGTCATGAAAACAATGCCAAGCATCGGGTTGTCCATGTTGAACTTCCCGAAATACATTCCGAACCACTTCTGACGAATAGGAACGATCGCGATAGCATCTCTGTCGAAGCTGTAATCGACGATAGCTGGCAATCTATCCGTAATCAATTTCAGGGAGCCAGTCGGCATTTGTTCTGTCGTTTCTGACGTGAGCCAAGTGGCATCCTTTTTTGAGCCGTATTCCCTCAGCATCAATCTACCCTCGTCGCTACACGCTTGGCATATGCTACGTGACTGTCGAATATCGAGTTTAGATAATCTTCTGATCTTGAAGCGGCTTGTGTCCAGCTAACACCACACGAACATTTCGTGCGCCAGTCTCCGTTCGACATTCTGACTGATTGAACTAGCTTGTGATCTATTTCATCCACGCCCAATTTTTCCTGTGGCAAATGCGATGAATCTGGACGAAGCTGACGTTGTACTTCGCCGCCAGCGTTCGATAGTTTGCTCCGTTCTCCCTCTCCACTCTGATTTGACGAACCTGCTCCTCCGAGAGCTTCGCCATTTTGTTCTGGCTTCCTCTCGTTCTTAGCTTGCCAGCTCGGGGCTGGCTGGTTTGTCCGTTCAAAGGTGAGGAATCTATGGCGTCCTTCGTGACCTTGTACAAGTTCACATAGTAAGAGGTTAGACTTGTTGAACGAGACATTACACTTAGGCACGTTCAAGACCGCTCGCATGAGGTTTCAAAAACTTCTGCAAGTCAGCGAGCATTCGTCTGGCGCAACGCCGACTTAACACGAAGCCTGCTTCGGGATGATGTGTCGTCGTCATGTCAACAACTTCTGTGTGTATTTCACCACAGTAATCGCAACGGTGACAAGTCTCCTCATCTCTATTGCCGCGTAATTTTATATCAATCATCGAACAGGCCTTCCGTCCTTGCGAACAATGCACACCAATTCATACATCGTGACTTCAATGGCACCTAACGCGACTGCTTTCTTTCTGGCGGACTTACAGATATCGTAATGTTCACGATCAGTGTTTGGGTTCTGAATCCACTTCCGAGCCACACCAATCTTGTCCGCCATCTCGTCAAGCTCTTGTCGCGAGTCAGCTACCATGTGGCACATAATCATCCTGCCAAATGGTGCTTCCATATCATCGACCCAAACGCTCATCGTTGCACCACGATGTGAAATTCTTCCTCTCCTGGAAAATCCTTGAAATACGCTTCGATAATCTTAGCGATTTCTTGAACGGCAGTTTTCTCATCGAGAATTACCTTGGAACTCTTGAGAGTTTTTCCGTCTACATCAACTCCGATGGTAATTTTCATGTTTACCCTCTAAACGGGATACTTCTTCAAGAAATAAACAATCTCGGTGAACAGCTTAGCTTCACGCTCACATTGCTTACGGTGCTCCATCGAGAAAGATTCGTTACGTGAAAACTCTTTTGCTTTGCGTGCTAAGCCATCCATCAATCCGATGTGTGCTACAGATGGGCGCTGAGCTTTTGACGGCTCACGCGACTCTCTCACTTCTGACATTTCGCGGTTTGTCTCCATGAAAAGCCTACGCCCTAGATGTCCACGAAGGACTCGTAACTCACGAGAGTTACTTATGGATCAGCCAATCTGGTAACTGATCTTTCTCACCATCGTCTGCCGCTACTCTATTGGTAAGAGTATTACCTCAAGTGTCTAATAGTGACACAGACGATGGTGATTTTTAACTACTGATTGATCGGGCCAGACGTGATTGGACGCCACGACTGGAACTGCTGCATCTCGTCACCAGTGTTCTTGTTCTTGGTGACATCAAGCGCGCCGATGACACGCTTGCCCGTCAACTCACGCCATGCGTCGCCTACGCCGCCAGTCTCGAAATCGAGGCCCCAGTCCTTGCCGCGAACTGTCGCGTCGTATGCATCTTCTTCCTTCTTGCCCTTGCCGTAACCCATGCAAGCCATCATGAACTGCTTGCCCATCGCCGCCCCACCTTCCGACTGAAGGTAGATGGAGAAAACGGTACGCTTGTTGCTGTACTGATCGGGTTGCTTGATGGTGAGCGAGAAACGAACGCCGAACGAGTCGTGCTCCTTCTCAGTTCCGGCGCCAGCGGTTCTCTTGAAAGCCTTTGGCTCGCCAACTTGAAATTCGTATTCCTGTTTTGGGAATACTTCGATCGAGGCAACAACTGTTGACGGATCGAACTCAAAGCGTGGTGCAGAGGTTGTCACTGTAGGTTATCTCCGTTTGAGCGATTCAATTCGTTGTTGATTCTTCAGCCAAGCCGGATTTGCTTGGGCTGATTTGATACGCGCGAGCATCTTCAAGAAGTTAGGATTCTCTTCTATGACTGAGAAGACGCCGCCATGTCTCGCACCGCCAATTTCGGACTCACTCCCTGCTGTGCGGCAGCGGTACACTACTGCATCACCACCACCAACAACCTCAGAGTGCCAAACATCGTCGAAGAATTGTGGGATTTGGTCAGGAAAAGTCTTGCCTGTGAAACCTGGCAGGACTCGTTTGAGGATTGGTTCATCACCAATCTTCGCGGGCTTCGCAAATGTCTGGCGCTCGTGAGCAAGCATCACAAAATGTTTCTTGTGCTCCTTACAGATGGGAATGTACGTGCCGAGGAACCACTCAATCATTTGCATCTCGGTGCCGTAATCGCCAATGTCAGGCTTTACGAAATCTTCCGTGCGCTTTGCTCGGGCAGCGCCTCGCGTGCGAGCTTCCGTGTTCAACTCCATCGATTTGTTCATGGCGAATTTTCTGAACGCTGTCGCCTCGTCCAAAATGATAGTGTCGAACTTGTCTGGAAACTCTTTCAATGCGTAGTGTATCGCGTCGCCGACGAAATCAAAAGCCTCTGAAACGCCATCAGGATTCATCTCCCGAATGTCAACGACGATCATATCTTTTGACTCTGGATACTTCGTCGTGAACGCTGGTGCCATCAGAGTTTCGAGTCCATCACCGATGTTGATAAACAACGTACGCGGCCCCGCAGTACCAGCAAAGTATGTCTTGCCAGTCTTGCTTGGCCCATAATAAAGGAGAACCCACGATTCACCAGGCTGATATGTTTCCAGCCTCTTGAACCTGAATTTGGCCTTGTCTCCATCTTTGGCGACAATCTCATCAAAACCAATGACACCTGACTCAGGCAGCTTTACGTCAGTGGTTTCGAGAGAAGCGTCCTCACTTGTTTCAATCTTAGCCGTCACGTTATTACCCTGCGATGAAAATGTGCCAGACGAACTGACCGTTCTGCATCAGAATAGTCCCGTAATAATGCCGTTCGGTAATCGCATCCGGAACGTCATGCCCAGATCCGAAGATTCTTACCTCGCGCTCCTGCGTTGGATTCTCAGGTTGCACCAACGCCCAGAGACAAATCTGATCATTCTGAACGGCGGTGTAGAGAATCTTTGCACCGACTGGCATCTCGATCTGTTGCGAATCTTTGAGAGCCAGCTCGTACTTGTAGATTTTCTTCACGTCACTCTCCATGCTTCAGGTGCTGCTGGGTTTCGATAACCCAACGAATTGATATCTAACACGTTGCCTGACGAGTCTTCAATGTGAGGCTCGCCATCATCTACTGTCACCATGTACACGAGCTTTGTCTCGCGTGTCCATGCTGTACGCCAGGTCTTGCGCTCATGCTTGTTTTTTGGTACAACCTCGACAGTGCTGTCATTGACGACAAAAAAGCCATGCTCGCCAAGAGCTTTTTCCAGCGTGCGGTTTGTCCACATCAGTCATCTTCTCCAACGCGAGTGTTATCCCACGGCTGCTGGATGTAGTTCATCTCAAGTGCAGCGGCCATGCCATTTTCGGTCGGCTTCTTGCAGACGCTATGCATCGGGCAATATGGACACGCGATTTCATGCATGGGCCATCGGTCAGCGTTGCGAGAAATCGCAATCTGCTGGTTGATAATCGCAGCGTCAGCTTCAAACTCCGCGAGTTGGATGGGTGTGCGAGAGGTTGTTAGCTCGATGACCTCCGGCCCGTTTGTTTTATTTTTCGTTGACTTAGCATTGTACATAAGCTCAACGAATTGTCCTTGAACTGGCTCGCCAACAACCTTCGTTTCGACGAGAGTATATCTCGTGAACTGATCGTTGGGCTCTAACCCGCGAGCAAACCAATCAGAATCTTTTGTGGTGGCTTTGAAGTCACGACCCCACGGCTTACCATTCCAACGAATGAGTTGGTCAGCGCGGATGTTCGTGTATGAACCGTCTGCGAGCTGAATATTACACACTTGCTCGACAGCGATTACCTCGATGCGACCCTGCTGCTTCTCTTTCACCCAATGCTTGTACGCAACGATGAAAGTCTTGAGCAGACGTTCGGTTGTCATGAACTCGAACTTCGTGCCAGGTGCCGCTTGCAAGTTGGCTTTCTTGAACATGGCGAGGCCTTGTTGCGAAGCCTCAGCAAATGCCTCAGCACCTTTTCCTTCATCAAACCGCTTAGGTGCATCTGGCCCTACGCCATATCGTAGTTCAAGAACGTAACGAAAGTGGTGGTAACACGTACCCCACAGCAAAACGATTTCTTTTTCCTTAGCCACGAAGCCAAGTACAACCTGAAGGAAGTACAATCGTGGACAAGTTTTCCAAAGACGCATGGCGGAAGAACCTTTCATCAGAGGTTCATACCGCTCAAATCGAGGCATGAATCTTTTGAGAGGAACTGGCTCCAATTCCATCGTCACATTCGGTGCTGCACTCATCTAGCAATCTCCTCGTTCAATGCTGCCGCCGCTAATTTTGCGTACTCGGCTGGCGTTGTTGTATTCACTTCCATGAACTTATCGAACAACATCGATACGGTTGCGGATAGTGAGCCTTCGGGATAGTGCGTATTAAACCAATTCACGGTATCCTCATTAAGCTCTATACGCTTGCGAACGACGTTCCTAGCCATTGACGACCTCTTTCTCATCAGTCAGGCTAGGCATGACTTTTAAAAGGTCACTGATGTTGGACTCGCTGATAATTAATTCACGATACTTACCGTCATCCTTCTTGTCAAAAACAAGGAGTTTGACTTTCTTGTGGATTGCATACCACGCGAGCGCAGCAATGACAGAGATGAGTGGCGTTCCGGATAACAGAAGCCAATCCTCTTTGTCAGAGAGCAGAACTTGTTCAGTTATGAGAAACTTTACGCGGTCAAGACTTTGAAAGCTGACATAACCTTTGGTGATCCAATAAATCTCACCGTATGGTTTTGCTGCTGCAAAATCGTGACCCGCAAAGTTTGTTACAAAGACTCTACGGGGCGCCATGCAATTTCACCTGGATCGGTTTTCGTTAGCGTTATTCCAACGTCGCTTGAAACAATAAAATAGTCGTTCTTGGATGACCACGCATAAATTCTCGCGAGATTCTCTGGCGAGTTGTCACCCATCGGGAAAAACATTTCAGGAGCTTTGTGTTTGATAACCGCTCCAACTATTTCGAGCGGCTCTTCAACCTCTTCAATCACCATGCGTTTCAGAACTTCACTCGCTGGAAGATTTGGAATTAACTCGCGAGGTTCTGCCACTACGTTATTGCCCTTGACTCTTATTACGTACTTGGCAGAGAGTGATGAATAAGGCTGGAAAAAATCGAGGGTATTCTTCGGTGTCTTTGTGTCCGATACTCTCCCTTTCGCAATTCGTATTCCCTCACGTATGTAATACGCGAGTTTCGCTGCGTCTGTTGCTGGCCAGACGAGCGGCTCATTCTTTGCAGCCATTTCATCGAGATACGCCTTGACGCGATTAAATGCGCGAATTGAAGTTGAATAACCCATTAATATCTGACTTCCCGCCTGTTACGGCCTGCGGTTTTATCCTTCGGCTTTTCTTTCTTCTGCCGGAGTTTATCAATGTATTCGAGAGCTTTCAAAATCCTGCGAACCTCTTTTATGAGGTCAGCAAGTTCAAGAGTCTGACGAATGTAAACATAATGAAATCTATCCTGACCCTCAAACCCCTTCTTGTTGCGACGTGCTGCTTTCTCGTGGTGTTTCTTTTGGTGAGCTTTCACCACCGCCAACGCCTTGTGCCAATCTAACACTTTCCTCTCCGTTTGTCAACGCCTGATACGCAAGCATTTCGTTTAATACGTGCAATGCCAGCTCGTCACGAAGGTTTACTAACATCTCCACCGAGGCTTTGCCCAGCATCTGGCGGGCTGCTCTCTTTTCCTTCGATACTGGCAGAATCTCGTACGTGTAAGGGAGATTCAGATGATGTATTGCTTCGTCCAGTATCGTTACTCGACGCATTAGCTCTAGAGCTGTCGAATAACGATTTTGGGCCGGCGTTTGACCCGCCACTTGGATCGACAAGTTCAGCAGGCGTTCTTGTAATTCTATCAGAGATTGAGTCGGAGCGTTCTTCGTCATAATAATGTGCCGAATAAATAAGAGACACAAACCTTTTAGCGAGCGGAAGAATCCATTGGTAGCGTTGGGATGTGAGCGCGACAAACTCAGCGCAGAAACACAGTACGTCCCATGTTGTGAGGTCGGGATCGTTTACAGAGATAACTCGCCAGACACGTTCAGCACGCTGTTGCGGTGACGGCTTACGAGAATCTATATCTCTGATTCGCTGGTCGAGTTCAGCATCGGGAGAAGAGTTCGCCACAGTTCTACTTCGGCCTCGTCATGGCAAACGATACTGCCTCGCGCATACAGCGTCTTGTCGTGGTGTGGGTCATCGGGATCAGTACGGTAAAAGATTAAAACTGTCGTCCCTGCACGTTTTACTTCTTCGATTTCCCACATTCAAAAATTGGCTGAGTTTCTAATTGCGAGTATTTTTATCCCTATTCGGGATCTCTCTCGCCGATAGCCTGATCGTACAGAGGCCGATAGCGAGAGCCGATGTCAAACTCGTAATTAGGCATTGGTGGTTCGCAGATAACTACCTTGCCGTTTTTAGCAACTCTGCCAAACACGTCGAGGTCTGCAACATATACGCGCAGACCGTCTTTGATTTCGTGATCTTGGATGACGCGACGAGGGTAGTTCATTTAATGCTGTGATCTTGTTCTTATCTTGTTATGTGCAGCGAAGAAATCCTCGCCCTGCTCGACTTTCACGAGCTCACCAGTTTTGCCGATCTTTATGCGACGCTTACCACAACCGGCACAATAAAGATAGGTATCGCCGCCTCCACCACCAGTGTCTGTCATCGGCGTCTTGCAAAACGAGCAAAGAGTTACACCCTCGTTCTTGAAGCTACCGAACGCACCAGTGTACGGCCTGTGTCCATATTGGCAAAAATGAGCCCACATCTTGGCTCGTCCTTTCGCATCGAATGGCTCAGCACAGATGCCGCTGCTGTCACCACCGTAGAAAATCGAACTGTTGGGGATTCTGACTTCAAGCCAATTCGCGATTGAAATGTATTTCGGGAGGTTGCCGCGCTCGTAGCCAGGGCCGTAGTAACGCCCAGCAAGGTGGACTTCGATGAACTGTTCTCCTTTCTCGGGAAGAATATCCTCACCATCTTGCTGATATTCCTTCACGATTTCGAGGGCATGGCGTCTACCTCAACTTTCAGGCTCGTCATCGTTCGTGATGAAGAACGCATCAGTTCCAAACGCCTCGGCAATATCCACCGAAAGCATGAGAACTTCGTCCGCGTTCAGATGACGACCGCGATTCTTTACTAACATCTGTGCATCAACACCCATACAACCTCCTACGAATTGTAAAGTGCTTCGTCGCGTGCTGCCCGAATTGCTTTCTCTGCACAAGGTATGCTGTGATAGATTTTGCCATCATCAACACCCTTTCGCAAAATCGCTATCCAACCATCTGGCAATGGCGCATTTTCTCCCTTCTTCACTACAGTCACATCTTCTGTGTGAGTGCAAGAAGGAAGATCACAACTGATTCTTTCAATTATCTCTCTCATATTGGGAGAGGAAACTCAGCCACGGAGTTCGACCATTGGCCTTCTGGAAGTCTCCGTTTGCCAGACCCTTTGGCTTGTACCCCACGTGCTGACTCGTACAAGGTGAACAACTGAGTTCCCTCCAAATGAATGAGTGCGCGAGAGAGGCGATGGCTAGCAACCCCTGTTCTCTCCGTTTGTCGCCATCATGATGTACACCATGATTCCGTTCCTACTCTGACCGAGTTATCCGAAGACCTCGGAGGACACGCACTCAAAGTGCTGGCTATGGATTCGAACCATAGTCGGGTGATCAAACCCTCCACCTAATCGCCTTCGTCTCGAAAGAGATCTGGCCCAGCAATCCAGTGATGTGAGTGGCCCACGGTATGGTTTCCCGCTTTCGGCTCACATCAACAGAACAAAAAAATCCAAGTTGCTAGATGAGGACTTGAACCTCAAACGGGTTAGCTAGACCCTACACCATTCACGAGTTCTTAGGCTCGCTACTAGCAACAAGCTGAACGATCATGAGTTTACCCTCTATGGCCAGCAACACAGAGCACCCTTGTCGGTGTGAGGGTTATCCTTGTGCGAGCGTTGGCGGTCGATAATTTTCATCACCACCCTCCAACGTGCTGACCAAATCCTTGAACTTGCTCTTACGATACTCCATGAGAGCATAGCACAATCCATCTGGCCCCGAACGAATCGGAACCTGTCCAACGCCTGAGAGAACAGGTGCTCTTTCAGCACGCAGTTCACTCAGTTCAGAGATGATATCGTTGATACCGATGTTGCTCTCCAACAGGCGCGTGACAAGAACAGCCGTGGCTTGTGCCCATGCGACGAGCGGCGAGCCAGCCTTCCCGATATTGATGTGAATACCGATGGGCTTACCAGCCTTGTCCTCCATGATGATCACGAACATCGTGCCGTCCGGAGTCCTCACGCGCACCGTGAGAGTCTCGAAAGTCTCTTGTGACTCAGCCACGACCGCTCCCATGTTACTCGTCCTCGTCCCCCAACCCCTCGAACTCATCTTCATCTTCATCCGCACCTCCAGTCGCAGTTGCGACTCCACCTTCCTGAGTTTCCTCGTACGCGGTGATGGCGGCTTCGACTTCCTCGACAGCGCCCTCCACCTCTGAACCCGCGTCGTAACCAGCGGCGTTCAGTTCGTCACCGAGTTTTGACACCAGTTTATCAGTCGCTGACTTGATATCTGGGTCTTGAAAGGTTGCGTGCGTGAGTGCGGTTTTGATCGTTTGAATCGCGTCCATCGTTTTCTCCAGTTCGGATTTATGGTGCCTTACCACGGCCATTTAGTGCATGACAGTTTGGACATTCCAATCTTAGTTCTTCAAACGTACATTCTTGATACGGCTTTCTAACCGTTCTGTGTAAATCGAGAGGTATAGGCTCACCTAGCCAATTTGTTTCTCGGCACGTTTCACAACGATGTCCGCGAGTTCGTATTAAGTGTAACTTTTGTGTAACGTGATTGCGAGCCTTTCCAAAACTACCTATCGGTCTACCCATCTCGCGTTTAACGGCTAAACGAAACAGCACTCGCGGTGTACGGTGCTTTGTGAAAAAACTCTTGCATTGCGTCCAGCCACAGATCAGAGATTGTGATTGCTCCGATGTGGCCAGGTTCGATCAGGAAATCTTTGTAATAATACCCGTTGCTTCTGATGCAGCCTGACTTCATGCCGTGTCCATCGAACGCCTTGAACACGTCACAGAACAACACGCGATTCCACTTGATGTCAGTACCACCCCAAATGCTCCTGATGTGGTCGCCAAGCTCACGACGCCCTCTCGAATACTCATCACGAATCTGCGTCCACTGACCACAGTTTGGAAGTTCGCCCGTACCGTCAGTCGGATCGTACAGACTGTTGACGATTATTAGAGAGTTCGGAAACTCGCGGTAGATATGCGCGACCAGCAGATTGTAACGATCTACAATCTTCGGCATATACCGCTCGTAACTTGGCTGTCCTGCTTGTCCCCTCCGCCTCATTGCTGAGAAGGAGATGTCGTTTCCACCAGCAGTCAGCGTGATGATGTTCGCCTGAATCCTAACGCCAGGCGGAATCTTCGTCAACTGCGTGTAAACGTCATTGATTTCGGCTCCATCTTCCGCGAGATTGTAAACCTCCTTCACAATCCCACGCTCCAACAATTCGATACCAGCTAGATCAACAGCACCCACGAGCGCCGACCGTCCCTGATTTGAATCCAGAGAAGGATACGAGCTAATGCTAATGCTGTCGCCTAACCCAATATAATAATCCATCAATCACCGCCCTCAATTTTCGGTACTGTTTGTACTTCGGAAAGGTAACACTTTTGCCGCAGAAAGTCAAGACCTGATATCGTCGGCGGCTATATGACCAAGTGAATCGACGTGCTCGTTAACATCACTAAACGCAGCAACGCCGAGCTTCGCGAACTCCTCCGTCGGTGAGCCGAACGGCGTGGACATTTTGTCGTAGCGGTACAACATCAGCGTGAGCAGGAAAGTCTGATACGCTATCGCTGGCGTCTTTGACTCGTCGCTGATCTTCTGATATAACTCTCGTTCATCAGCGTTTAGCGCCATCCTCGATTCCTCCTCACAACCGTTATGGACTTGTACTGCTTGTAATACTTCTCGTGGTTTGCAGGCACTTCGATCATCATGCGCCACTTCCAGCCGCAACTTCGCGGCGTCAACTTCCTCGCCAGCCGCCATAAGTTCAGCAGCCAACACGTTTAGCGCCTCGACACTCACCTCACGAGCAGCGAAGATTCTGCCAGGTTCATGCACAAATGCCTCCGGCTTTTCGTGCGTTTCCATTATCGCTCCACCCAACCTGGAATTGAATTGTCCCACTCGATGGCGAAGCGGCTTTCCTCAAGGCCGCGTGTCGCCGGAATCTTCTTGTGATAGTTAGCTGTATCCTGATTACTCAGGACAACGAACGCCGATACAGCGTCGGTGATTTGTCCACCGACAACTTGCGAGATTTCATACGTCTGGCCATTCTTGGCCTTGAATACTTCACCGACCGCTGGAGCTGGCATTAGCGTGCCACCCAAATCAGTGCAGCGCCAATGACAAACCCAAGCAGGAACGCCGCGATTGCAGTACGCTCAACCACAAGCATCTGACGACGTTCCAGCAATTCCTCTATTTTCTTGTCCACATTTTCTCCTTCATCTTCTGGATAAGTTCCATCGCAATCGAGGAGTCACGCGAACTCTCAACACCTTCGATGACCTCGTTAATCATGGCCATCTTGCTTGCTAGCAACTCCATGATCCATTCCTCGATTCCCTCACCATCCATATCAGTAATCATGTAGTATGAGGAGATCGTGTGAAGATCACTTAATCTGCCGTAAGCTCGTCCTTCACCCTGTTCGTGACCTGCTGGCGTCCAGAAGAGGTCATTGAATATCACATGCCCTGCGGCTGTGATGTTATGACCTTCCTTTGCCGTCTTTTCAGTTACGATCAGGAACTTGATGTTCGGGTCATTCTGGAACTGCTGCACGAGTGCATCGCGTTCGTTATTATCTGCGGTGATGAAACTGTCCTCACCACGCCTCACAAACGACAGCGCACCTTGATCTGCCAACCGCTGATAAATCGCGTACGCAACTGCTTTGTACTGCGAGAAGATCAGCACTTTCCTCGGTTCTGATTCGTCGGTTTGGTCATACAATTCCGACGCCAAATCCGCAGTATCATCGACCTTATCGATCGCACACACTTGCTTCATGCGACCAATCTGGACGAGAATGTTGGTGACAGACATCTCTCGCGACTGTCCCTTCGCGTCGTACTCTGCAACCATCTCGTACACGCCTTCCTCGATACGCTTGTAAATGCGTTCGGCTTTGGCGCTTAATTCGTGGTACTTGTTCATGCGATTAATCGGCGGCAAATCTTGCACAACATCTTTCTTGAGCCGACGAATCATGACGGTTCGTAGCACACTCCTCAGTTCTTCCACATTACGAGCCGTCCGCCCATCATGCGTATACTGCGTGAGGAATGTTTCGTACGCTGGGAATTGCTCAGGAGCAAGCAACGCCAGCATTGGATACAACTCACCAGGCCTGTTGAGAACTGGCGTACCAGTCATGCACAACACGCGCGGTGCCTTGATTTGACGAACGGCTTTCGACCGATTCGAGTCCATGTTCTTGATGTAGTGTCCCTCGTCAATAATCACGAGATCAGGCTTCATCATGTTAATCAGCTCGACCCAAAAGAATCGTGTCTGATTAGCTTCGTGAACATAACCTTCGGTGCCGAGCTTTCGATCTTTGATCTCTGCCTTGCGACCAACGATATCGTAATTGATGATCGCATACTGCGGTGGCTTTGTGAGAGCCTGAACCAAATCGTGCTGTGTTGGCTCACCGCCAGCATACACGACTGCACGCTGACCTGTGCATTTGAACACCTCACGCGCCCAATTCGGCTTCAAGCTGGCTGGACAAATGACAACCGTTCTGAGGTTGTTTTTCACAGCGTATGCCAAAGCTATGATCGTCTTGCCCAAGCCCATCTCATAACCCACGAGTGCGCGACCACCTGTTGCGTCTACGAACTCACAGCCAACTTCTTGGAATGGACGCAGCTTGATGTCGCCCATCTTGAAGTCGCGATACTTGTCACCACGCTCCATCGTAGCGATCTGATCGAGTCTGCCGCGTCTGTCAATCTGCTCGATGACGAATTTACTTGCCGCATCACTCCAAACAACACCCTCAACATCTTGGAGCAATTCATACAGCTTGTAACCTTCCGTCATCGGGACCTGCATCATCTTACGCTTTGCATCCCATGCAGCGCCAGGCACATTGTAAACGATGTGCGTTGCGGCACGTGGGCCAGCAAAACATTCGATGTGTTTCTTGCCGAGCTCGATCGACCACGTTGGCGCGGTGAGATACCACTCCATCTCTTTCTTCACGCCATCCGCAATCAGAATCTTCACATTCGGCAATTCCTTCAACTTCGCTTCAAACCCTCCCCAAGCGTTCAACGGAATCATGTTCTCACGATTGCCGCGATACGAACGCCCTTCGACAGTCCGAAGCAACGCCACAACGTCCTCTCGATAATCATTTTCGATGAGGAGATTTCCCGAAACGAGTGAAACGATTTTCACTTCGATCGGTTTCGTTAATTCCTTCTGCTTCAGTGCAATCAAAGCAAGCTCGTTCTGCTTTCGTTGCACCTCAGCGCGCTGCCTTCGCACCAGAGCAAGCTGATTCTCAAGCGCCTTCTCTTGTTCGAGAAGTTGCTCAGGCGTCAACTCTTCTGGCTGTGGTGATGTCATTTCCACCTCTCTTCTTGAGCTTTGACTTCGATCTTCATTTCGATCATCGTATTCTGATTCGCTGCTCCACGAATATGGAACAGTAGTGCTTCGTCATGCACGGCCTCAGCGTTCTCTTTCATCTTGCCGAGGAGTTCAGCTAGTTGCTTGCTCTGGTTGCGGAGATTGCTCCACAGCACTCTCTCCGCCATTGTCATCATCTGAGTCCTCCTCGTCTCTGGCCATGCGCGACAATTCTAGCCACGTTTTTGTGTCGAGATCGCGCCCATCACCTTTCTGCGTCGTACTCGTCGCATGAGTTCTGGTGATTTCCACCCCAGTCCCGAGATCACGAATCGTCGTCGTAATCTGAGAAATAGTCGTGGTTTCCACGCTGATATTCTTGCGCGGGATCAACTCGCCGATTATCTCGCCGAGATCACCAAACTTCTCCCGTCGCCATTTCTTCTGTTCGAGATTGCGCGACCGGATATGTGCCACACCTTCAATGGCCCAAACATCGACCATCTTCTTCTCGCGAATCAGCTGAAATGCATCGGCTAATAGCGTGTTCAGGTTTGCCTGCGCATCAGGCCAAGACAAAGTTATCTTGACTGGATGACCACGCTGCGTACCCATGATACCTTTGAACCGTCTCGACAGCAGAATGACGAACTCGTCATCTTTCAGACCTGTTCTCAGCTGCTTTGCAACCTTCCGAGCGTACTCATTGACGACGTTTTCGATGTTCGTCAGAGTCTTGAGCTTTGGCTCCCGCTTCGGTGTTACCTGTTCAATACCAGCTTCCGCGACCGCTGGCTTAGTCATTATCATCCTCCTTCAATTTTATCATTTACCACCAAAAGTGCTTCTCTTTTGCATGATAAACGTAGTTGTCCCTACACCGGAAATATACGTCATCCCCGCCGAAAAGTCAATACCTGAGCCACCATCTCGTGATGACTCAGGCACCGACTATCTTGAATTTCTGCGTCCCTGCTTTTCGAGGTGCTTCCGAACCTTGCGATGCTTCGACTTCTTCTTGCGTTTCGCTTCGTGACGGCGGCTTGCCCACCGTATGGATTTCGCGCGGCTTTCAGCGAGAGCAGCTTCGCGTTTTTCTTTCTCGCGCTTCGCATCAAGTTGCGCTTTCGTCAGAATCAGTGTGCTCATCTTTCTGACAACCTCGATTCTTTCCTGCTGAGATAGTCAGACAACTTATATACAGCTTTGTTCGTTGCCTGATCCATCGTGTGTCCCTCAGCTGTAATCGTTTTCTCGACAATCTCGGTCGTCTGACCAAGGCCGCCAGTCACGCGGGCTGAGAACTTCAACTCGACGACCACCACCAATCCTCCCGTTTATAGGTTAAACGTGATAGACTATTGTGGCTTTGGCAGCCTCCGGTCTATCAGCGGGAAAGCCTCACCATTCTTTCTTACTAGGCTTGATAGGCCACAGCATGATCACACCAGTAATAACGAGGCCTAGTGCGAGTTGCCATAACCAATCTGTCCAACTGTTAATCTCCATAACTCACCTCCAAGTGCGAGAGAGGGAATCGAACCCTCACAGCCGAACTGTTGGTTGGCGTGGACGCTGGGAATGACCCAACTACCAGACCCCGCAGCCTTCCTCGTTTTCCCTCGTTATCCAGCGACGAGTATCATCAGAACCATCAGAATGGTTATGATCACCGCGAACGGGTGTTCAGCCAATCTGTGACTGCGCATTTCTCATCACCTCCTTGGTTATTCGACAACCTTGACCTGCGAGTGAAACCGATCAGTATAGCAATCAATCTCTCTCCACGAGGCGGCATCGTCTGCCATCTTGCTTGCCTTCTCGAACGTCGTCCACTGATCTTCGTTATCGTCAACCTCCATCGTGACGATAGCCTCAGACGTAGTGCGCTTGACGACGGTGACTTGCACTTTCACCATCTACGCCTCCTTTTAAGCCGCGCTGACGCGCTGATTGAACTGCGCCCTCCACTTCGCCAACATTCCGTATTCGTACTGTTCCGCGTCGCGTTCTCTGAGCGGCTTACTGAGTCTGTAACTCGCACTCGCCGCGCTTTGATACTGCCACGCATGACGTAGCTCGTGTGCCATCACAGCTATCAAGAACTCCGCCCTCGTCATTATCCTCACTTGCAATCCGCTGTACTTCAATGGACAGCGAACACCATGCTCCGGAATAGACTGAGGAACAATCAGAACGACACGCTTCTCATCAGGGAAGTACCAGCCCCATTGACCGTGTGTTTTACCATCCTGTTTGTTCTTGATCACGATTTCCTTGATATCAACGCCCTCCTGTATCGAGAACGCCACCGCAATCTCAATCAGTCTGTTCGGAATGTCTGTTGTGTTCCGAATCAGCACCGCCAATGAGTATCACCTCCCGATTTAATTCATCTAGTGCTTCTCTGCCAAGCCGTTCGTATTCTTCTCGTGGAAAGACTCGTCTGCCTGGTGTTGAACCGTCAGCGTTGACGAACTTCCCTGTTGTTGGATCAAACTTCTGTCCTTTACGAGGCATGATTACCTACCATTTCCATATATTCCATTTCCATCCATCCCACGTGGTGTGGCCCCCTACCCCTTGCCGCCCGACTGGACGAGCATGGCCTCTCCACGTGTGAGATGTGTTGTTTCTTATTATTTTTTATTTTTTTTTTAATAATAAACATATGCACGAGCAGCCGGACAGGGAAGGTCTACCCTCCACACCACGTGGCATGGCTGGAAAATGGAAATAATCCCTGACCTCAAATCCCATATTTCTTATGTTACACCGTACCATTGAAGGCCACGCTCAGCTTCAGCGAGGTGTAAAACAATCAAAACACCCCAACTCATCAACTCGTTTTATTACTTGCTCGCAGCCAGAAGCGCGAGGAGCTCTTCCTTCGTGAACTCCTTGCCGGACTCCACGAGCTCCTTGACCGCATCGTAAGACGCAGCCTTCGCCTTCTGCGACACGCCGCGCTGAGCAGTTCCAGGCGTATAATCACGCGTGGTGGACTTCACCTTGTCGAACAGTGCGTCCTTGTCAGCGTCAGCCGCTGCATTACGCAGCATCGCGCGACCGCCATTCTTCGCCGCAGTCTCGATAGCGTTGTTGATGAAAGCAACCGCGTTATCGTTTCCGCCAGCGAACTGCGAGAACTCTTCCAGACTCTCGACCTGTGGCACTTCCACATCGACGCTCAAATCACCGAGCTTCGCGTGAGTGGTCGTTACGGGCTTTTCAGCCTTGACGAATTTCATTTTCCCACCTCCTCGTTGTGTGACGTAGAATCATGCGACCTCTACACCGACATTTCCGAATTGGTGAGTCAGGGCGTTTCAATTGTCAAACAGCGTTGTAACGTACAGCCAATATAACCGTGTAGCCGTGTTTTGTCAATAGCCGCGTCACGGGTTTTTTCGGCCTTTTGCCCCGCGCAGCGGGTTACGCCACCCTACGCACTCCTGCGATTCTCCAACGCCCACAGTTCAGGCGTGATTCTCCGCTCTGGCGCGAGTTTGATACGATATCCGGTATCAACACGGCCAAAGTATGTGACAGCCACGCGGCCATCATTCCAACGCGATACACGAGCGATGCCGCGCGCATCTTTCACTACCCGCTCGGCGTTCTTCGGTTCCTTGAGCCACATCGCACAAGACGCGGCTGACGAGAAAACCTTGAAAGTCTTCGCGGGCTGGCGCGGTTCGATACGTGTGAGCGGATTACGATACGGGCTCCGACGCATTAGAACCTCCAGTCAGTTTTTGTGTTCCGCCAACACTACATAGACGAACGACAACGAAAAAGGTAACAACGAACAACGGAAGCAAACAACGAAAATCAGTTAACGAACGTGAACAATAATAACACAAACGGATGTTTGTATTGTAACGAATGTGTAACGGATATGTAACGACTTTTGTACTGCAAGACTCATGCCAACGCAACCCGATAAGAAGCCGAAGGTACCTGAGGCCGTATAGATACCGAAGCCGATCGGCTCATGAGGGGGAGGGGGGAAATTTTGTGCGGCAAGCGACCGCGAACAGGCATTCTCAAAACGCATTTTAGTTTGACCAATGCTCATTTCCGAGCGAATTATCTCGTTTAGCTGCTAAACGTGATTATTACAAACTACTCATTCTTTTATATGTAATCTCGTTTAGCTGGTAAATGTGAGTTATAACTATTATTCTTGGCCAATCAACCCACGCCACGTGGAGATGGTTTTCGCGTCCATATCCACGAGCGCTGGATTTCACGTCCTCTTGCGTGTGGAATCGTATCATATTATCTTTCAGTCACTGCAAGTTCTATCTCTTATCGAGAGAAACAGAAAGATGTCCACTTGGAAGAAAACGTACAACTCGCTTCAACAGATGCTTGACGACCTGCATCCTGATAATGGGATGGATATCGATACAGGTCATCAAGTCAATCAGATGAAGCGAATCGCGGCGGATGTTGTCGCGTCAGCAGTCGTTGGTGATCCAGAAGGGTCAGACGACTCACCAAAGCAGGACTTTCTGATTCTCCTCGAAGGTCATGCAAATCCCAATCGCAAAGCTGCTCACGGCGACCCAAAAGACTGGGTACGCGTCACCGTCACTCAAAAATAGGCGGCTACCATGCGCGCAAAGAAAGACCTCGCCGCAGTCGGTGACAACATCATGCTCGAAGTATCCGATGACGCTTATGGATACCTCGTAGCACAGATGCTTGCTGGCGGCGCAGGAACAGTCGTGATTGAAGGCACGATGGCTGACGATCCTGTTGCAGCTGCAGACTGGATTGCTCTCAACGTCAAGGCAGCAGGTACTGATGTTGGAGCGGCAAACATTGCAGCTCCTGGCATTGTCTACGCTTTCAATCCTGGCTACAACAAGGTTCGTGCTCGTAAGACAGTTGGCGTCGCGAGCTGTCCTGTGATTTTCGGAAGTTCTCAAACCGCACCTGTGGCATCGTAATGGCTCGCAAACCATCGTTTCGTAAAGGTCGTCCCGTTCTGACGCCTCGCGTCAAGAAGGGTGCTTGGCAGAAACAAATCCAAGCGAACACGAGTCGGCTAAATAAGCAGGCGCGTGGTATTCGTACATCTCACAGGGGTAGATGATGGCAGACATCAAAGAGCGTGCGGAGAAGGGCCGCGAGATTCTCAAGTCTCGTGCCGCTCAAGGTGAACCTGGTCAGAAGCAACCAGCTCACAAAGATGCGGCTGAAGAGGCCCAAAAGACAGTCGATGAGCTGAAGTCGCTTCAAGAGAAGTACGGCGCTGAGACGCGGCCACCGTCGGCGTCACAAGAAGTCAAGAATCATCCGGTTCCTCCACACGAGCGGAAGCCTGGGCCAGCTCCTGCATCAACAGCGAGTATTCAGGCGGCTGCCGCAGCACTCGGCGCAGCCTCAGCACACATCGAGAACCAGCTCATAGCTGATGCGCGAATCGCCAGCGATCCTCGCTACGAGCAAGATCAAGAGAAGTTCGAGATGGGGCAAGCTGGAACCCTCGCGTTCGTCCCACCCTCAGAAGAGGAGCTGGCGGCACAGGCGGCACGCGCCGGAGTTGATCCTGAGATTGTGAAGGATGTTCCCAAGTCTCCTCAGGAGCAGGTAGCTCGTGACGAACCACGCCTTAAACAGGCGAAGGATACGGCTGCTCAGATCAAGAGCGCTCAGATTACTGGCGCTGAAGCGAATGTGTCTGACACGCAAATGCGTACAGGCACTGGTCGCCCATCAGCTAGTTCTCCTGCGCCTTCGTCAAGCGTGAAGTCTGAGGAGCCCGCTGGAGAAAACAAGCCGATCAAGTAACCTCTCGAAACTCTCGTAGTTGTGTATCGCTACGAGAGGAAATTATGACTGCAAGAGCTTACGAAACGAAAGGCCCAAGGCTGACGAAATGGGTCGCAAAAAGTTGGCGTCCAGAATACGAGAGGATGGTGGCGTACTCGGCACTTGGTCGATCAAACAAGGAGATCGCCCTAATGCTGAAGTACACACCGGAACACGTATCGAATGTTCTGAATCTCCCGCAAGCAAAGGAGCTGAAGGACAAGATCCTCGCGAAGATGCGCGAACGCACGCTCGAGGACGTTCCAAGCCTTCTCAAGAAGGTTGCACAGAAAACGGCGGAAAGACTCGAAACTCTCATAAACGACGACGACCTCTTTAACAAGTCGCCTCTAGCCATCATTGATCGCGGCTTAGAAGTAATGAAAGGCACTGGTTATTTGAAGGGTGGTGGCAATGGCGCACCTCCTCAGCATCCTTTTAATCAACAGAACAACTTCTTTGGCGGAATTCCCGCTGCTTTGCTTGATCAACTAAACGCCGGAATGTCAGCGGCTAACAAGGCTCGCGAAATCAATGCTCCCGCCTCCGATAAAGACATCGACAGGAGAATCGCTCAAGAACGAGAAGGGTGAAGAAGTTTATGTTACAGACACGATGGTTGAGCGGTTGCTTGATGAAGAAATACTGAAGGAGACTGAAAAGAAGAGGAAAGAAGAGCGTGCAAAGTTCACAAAGACAAACGTACATCAGCTCAGAATTAGATCGAAGCGCGATCTCTTCTTCCTCTGCTATGCGATTCTCGGAAACACTCGCTTATCACCTAATCTTCATGGAAACCTCTGCGCGCAAGTTCGCAGAACGGAAAACGATCGGTTTCACGAATACCTGTTGGCACGCGGTAACTTCAAATCAACGATTCTGACTATCGGCAAGACGATTCAAACTGTTTTGCCTGTTGACGAAGAAGATTTGAAGTATGATGGATGGTGGATTGAAAACCCGACTGAATTAGATCTTTCGCCGCTGCCGTGGCCTGCATCACTCGGCGTAGATTGTAGGTGTTTGATTGGACATGAGACACATGAAGGGTCAGCGAGATTCCTTTACGCGATAACGAATCATTTTATCGCTAACCCTCTATTGCAGGCGTTGTTTCCTGAGGCTATACCCTCTCCTCGGAAGCAACGTATTAACAAATGGGAATTGGAGTTGCCTCGTAACATCACTGGCAATCCTGAGCCCACAATCGACACTCTTGGCGTAGGTGGAAAGTCACAAGGTCGTCACTACAATCGTATCGCACTAGACGATATTTTTGGTGACAAGGCTCGTGATTCTCTGGCTGAAGCTGAGACTGTTAAAGATTGGTTTGATAACATCCAGTCATTCTTCTCAACATTCAAGAAAGATACTCTCGACCTCGTAGGTACTCGTTACAGCCATGACGATATCTACGCACACGCAGAGGAAAGATACGGTAATCAGTTAGTCGTTTATCGCCGCAAAATCGAAGAAGTGAATCCTGCGACGGGTGAGAAAGAAATCACCTTTCCAGAAGAGTTCACGCCAGAGTCGTTAGAGATTCTCAAGAAGAACAAGAGAATCTACAATGCTCAATATTTGAATGACCCCGATGAGGGTGAAGCTGGCTTCAAGAAAGAGTACAAGCATTACTTTTATTGGAGAGGTCTAAACGATTTCGTAGTGTTTGATGGCGGTAAACAATCCGCTGTCAGCGTTCGTGACCTCGACATCTGCATCTTGATTGACCCTGGTTTGGGTCGGTCAGGTGGATTAGTAGTAACTGGTGAAGATCATCTCGAAAGAGTGTTCGCCTTAGTAGCTTTGAGGCTGGAGATGAAGGCTCCAGAACTCACAGAATTGGTTTTCAAACAGGTTGTTCGTTGGCAACCTCGTCTTGTAGCAGTTGAAAGTGATCTCTTTGCCTCCACATTCGAGTTTTGGTGGGGTACTGAGATGAAAAGAAGGCAAGTTCGCTTCAAAGTTTACCCAGTTTATACCAAAAAGAAGAGCAAAGACGACAGAATCGCTGGACTTGAACAATACTTCGCTGGAAATCAGTTCTTTTTCAACGAAAATCAGCTTGAACTTGAGAAAGAAATTGATACATGGGGCAAATCGAAGGATATTCATATCCTAGATGCGCTCGCGTACGGCCCAGAAGTCTGGCAAAAGGGTTTCCCGCCAGGTTCTGGAGGCAGAATCGGTCAAGACGCCTCTACTGCACAAGATGGAACTGAAGATAGAGATGTCGAGACTGGTTATTCCGCAATCGACTGAGAGGAGAGTATGGACACATCACTAGCCTGTGTTGCAGCAGGGCCGATTATCTCGGTTGTAGTTTCAGCGCTCAAAAAAATCCCATTCGTCAAGAAGTATCCCAAAACTGTGGCGTTCTTCGTCGCTGCGGTGACAGGTTCTGTCACGAGCTATCTCGGCACAGATGGTGTTGCCTTTGGTGACATCGTGAAGTGCGTGCTCGTACAATTCTCGACTGCTGTTGCCACACACGAATCGGTCACGAATCAGATTCAGAAGATCGACCTCGGTGGCGACAGCGAATTGAGAGAACACGACTTCAATGGCAGAGGTTCGCTCTAAGTGACATATCCTCGGGAACTCCTCCTCGATCCAGATACAGAGGAGAGGTTAGCTTCGTATATCGAGACGGAACTCAGTAATCACTATGGGGAGCGCGGTCGGCACATTGACGACTTGATGCGCTGGCAGCGTGATTATTGGGCAACGCCTTCTGAGGCGAAGCTAACCTTCCCGTTCACCGGAGCAGCCAACATAGTAATCCCATTAAGTGCGATTGCTATTGAGGCTATCCATTCGCGCAACATGACTACGCGTTTCGGTTTCAAGCAACTCGTATCAGCCGAATCGTTGTCAGATTCTTGGGAGGATGTCGAGCGGCCTCTTGAAAGATTCATGGACGTGGAACTCTTAGACGCCATACGTATCCGTCAGCCGATGGGTGATTGTTATTTGTCGGCGGAAAAATACGGAACCATGATCGGAAAGACAGGTTACGAGAAACAAGTAAAAACTGCTGTTCGTGAGGTTGGCGATCAGGAGGAAGAGTTTGATGTCGTAGTGAAGGATGGCGCAACATTCGATGGTGTGAGTGATGCACGTTTCCTCATGCCACACAGTGCAAAAGATCCTCAAACTTCACCTTGGTGTGGAGAAGAACATACAGGTTCGCCTTACGAAATCATGATGCTCGAACGTGGTGGTATGTTCAGGCAATACACCATCACAGAGCGTCCAACTGAACTTGCCAACGATGGTATTACGCCGATCGAATCTCGCGTAGGTTTACACGCCTGGATAACGAACGGCGACACAGGCATGGGCCAAGAAGGTGGTAAGAAGTTCGACAGAAATCAGCAACAACTCGAACATACTGAACCTGCGTGGCCCCGTACGATTGATTGGGTCGAATTGTGGCTGGCGTTCGACGTTGACAAGTCAGGTCGTGACAAGGAAATCGTTGTCCATTATCATAGACCGTCGAAAACATTTATGTCGATTCGTTATAATTGGCATAGTGATCTCAGACGGCCGTATCGTACTGGTGTGTATTTCCCTGTTGAGTTCAGATGGCGTGGACTCGGCATTTGCAAACAAAACGAGCAATTCCAAAAGGAGGTCACGACTCAGCATAGGCAAAGATTAGACAATGCTACAATCGTCAATACCCGTATGTTCAAGATTGCGAAGCTCTCTGGATACGGGCCGAAAGAACCGATCTTTCCTGGGAAGATGTGGTTTGTTGACAACAAGGATGATGTTGATTCCTTCCAGATGGGAGAAATCTATCCTTCGTCATATAACAACGAGCAAGGTACACTTCTCTACTCTCAGCAGCGTACAGGTATCTCCGAAACACAACTCGGAATGCCGCAAGCTGGTACGCCTGGAACAGCGACCTCCGACCTCGCGCGTATTCAGGAAGGAAATAAGAAGTTCGACTTTATATATCAGAACTTCACCGAGTTCACGAACGATTGTATCATGGACATCGTGGCGACGATTCATCAGTTTGGTCCTCGGCGCCTCGCATTTTACGATGTGGACGCAGGTGGTAAGAGAGTGCAATCTTTCTTCGAACTTCCTGCTGGCCTCGTCAAGGATAACATTGTTGTCAGATTAAAAGCCGCTGGACAACAACAGAATAAATTGTTGGAACGCCAGAATTGGGTACAGCTTGCTCCGCTGATGCAGCAGTATTACGAAGGTCTGCTGATGCTGGCTCAGCCGACTGGTAATCCTCAGTTAATGCAGACGATCATTCAAAAGGGAATGTTCGCAGCGTCGGAGGCAATGCGTCAAATACTCGAAGCCTACGATGTTCGGAACATTGATCGTATCGTTGTCAAAGAAATCGAGGATATGATAAATGGAATTGCAGCAGCTGGAACTCAGCCCGGAGCAAATAACGGAGCTAACGGAGTTGGTCAAATACCCACAGTGGTCAACTCTCCTGTTAGTATTCCGCCGTCTCGACAAATTGGTAACGGAGCAACTAGTCGGTTTCTCGGGGCCCAATGATGCCTATGAGAGACGCGGCATGGTCAAAGGCTTACGCCTAGGATTAGAAGTTGTAGAGAATATATACTCTCAAACTCACTCAGGAAAGGTAAACGATGGGAACGCCAATACGCTCAGAGAAGGATCCTCCGAATCCACCACCTTCACCAGACTCGTCGGGGGCATCCCACGAGCCGCCGCCGAATCCGAATCCGAACCCCTCGGATGGTCGCACTGACGGCGAACCAGAAGGCGAAGCTGCACGGAACGCACGTTACATCGGTATTCTCGAAGACACTCTGCGCGAGCAGAATAGAACCATATCGCAGTTGAACGCTCAGGTGACAGCGAAGCCAACTCGTGAAGAGCCAGCTCCGCCACCACCTGACCCCGCAGTCGCGAGACAAGAGTTCTACAACGATCCAATGTCTGCAACTCGCAGAATCGTTGGTGATGCGTTGAAAGAAACTGTCGCGCCGCTGTTGGATTTCGTGAACGAGATGAAAGGCCAGGGTGTAGCGGGTCGGCTCAAGACACAACTCAAAGCTGATCCTCGCTTCGCTCCGTATTGGGATGATGCCGTTGATCGTGGGATTGACGACGCGGTGTCGAAGCTGCAACCTGGCCAGCTGAACGAAATGACGATGCAGGGAATCGTCGTACAGATAATCGGTTTGAAAACGATGGGACTTCTGCCTGGCTCGTCGGCACCAGCTCCTCGTGCTCCAAACCCAAATCCTGACCCTAATTCGGCTCCGCGCGTGTCTACTCAACCAGCACATATGAGGCCCTCATCGCCTCCGGCACCATCAGCAGGAAACGGCAAGAAAGTTCTTCGTCCACTCACCGAGAACGAAGAGAGACTTCGTCGTGAGAACAAGATGTCTCACGAAGAGTATCTCTTCTGGCTCGATGTTCCTCCTTCACAAGTTGCCACGGCGAAGTTCGTGCCTTCGGGGGACAAATAAGTGACCGCTCCGAACGCAGGAACTCCGATACCCTCCGCAGCAGAGAGGAAGGCTGAGCCCGACAAGGGAATGGACAATCAGCAGCTACAAGCTACAGTTCAAGATGACAGTTCGCCTGTCCGCGACTACGACAAGCCGAAAGATGCCATTATCATGCAGGGAACCGAGCAGCCTCCACTTCCTGAGCAGAAGAAGGAAGCCTCGTCACCGATGACGCCTGAAGAAAGGGCGAAGCGGAAAGCGAGACTCGGCGTATTACTCGATCGGGGTTTGATCTCTGATCGACTGAATGTCCCTCTTCCCCCCGATAAGCATGGGGAGTGGGTTCGTAATGATCCACTCGAAATCCATCGTTTAGAAACGCTTGGCTTCGAGGTAGACCGTGAGTTTGCGACCTCTCGCGCTTTACACAATGACGGGAGTGGGTCGGCTGTCGTCGGCGACGTTATTTTCATGACTACATCTCGTGAAAATAAGGAGTTGATCGACGAGATACGCCATGAGCAATTCCTCAGAACAAACAATCCTCGCAAATCGAGAGAGGAAACGGAGTTCGAGGAAAAGGTGAAGGGCGAGAGCGGTGTCGACATCCCTACGTTCACTGAGAGCAAGACGCGGGGTGCTCGCAAAGAGCAAATTGCTGCGGCATTGCAGGAAGTGGACGCTCAAACCAAACCGACAGTCACAAGGTAATCCAACATGGGCAGACGCTTTCAGCCCGCGCGCAATCAGAAGACTGTGCCTCAGGGACAGTCGATGCAGTATGCGACGGGACAGGTGTTCAAGAAAGGTGCCCTCGTCGTTGATAACGTCAACGGCGAAATCGTAGAGTGCGCTGCTGATCCAGCATCCATTCTCGGTGTCGCGTTGGAAGACTGTGATTCCAAGCCAGGTTATGGAGTTCCGAACTCGGCTCAGGTCACAGTCACCACCGGACGGGTACAAGAAGTATCCGTAGCGATTGCCGATCGTGATACGCAGTTTTCGGGAAGAGGTGTCAACGGTGGAACTGATCCCGTTGTGCCTCTCCTGACTCACATCGGCGAGAAGTACGGAGTTGCAAAGGTTGGAAACGATTGGGTCATCGACTTCTCTGATGCGGTGAACACCCGCATTCAGATTACCGACGTTGACCTGAACGGCGGCAACGTGTTCCTGTTCAAGTTCCTCGAAGCGAATCTCGCGCGTCCGTAAATCACGTTTAGCATCTAAACGACACACAGGGAGAGCAAGTGCTGACACAAGGCGCTACCAACCTGCTGTTCCGTCCTGGATTGCGGCGTGATTTCCGTGACCAGTGGGATCAGTGGGATCCAGAATACCCTGACTTCCTGAACACCGGAACGATGGATGAGCCCGAAGTGCGGGCGACAATCATGACAGGCCTGAATCGCCTCTATGAGCGCGGTGACGGCGAGCCAATCATCTATGAAGACCCCGTCTTCGGTCCTCAGGTGGTTGGTGTAGACAAGGAGTTCGCGGGTGGATTCATGATCACCCGTCGCACCACCGAGGACGACAAGTACGGCAAGGCGAATCAAGGTTCGAAGTGGCTGGCGGAAGCTGGTCGCCTCACGCTGGAATATCGCGCGGCCGCGTTGCTCGATGACGCGTTCACGGGTAATTTCTTCAGAACCATCGATAACCTGCCGCTGATTCACACAGCGCACACGCTGCTCAACAGCAACCTGACCGTCGCGAACAGGCCCGCTGCTGATGTTGCGCTGTCCGTCACCGGAATCAATGCCATCTTCGATCTGTTCCAAGTTCTCCGCAACGAGAACGGCGACCCGATCAGAGCGTTTCCAGATACGCTCGTAGTTGGCAACAATCCTGGTGATTACAACACCGCACTTCAGATCTGGAACTCGGCTCTGGAACCGTTCACTGCCGATAACACGGACAACACGATCCGTCGTCGTATGCCGAAACCGACGATGGTCGTGTCGCACTACAAGACGAACCCGAAGTCGTATTTCCTCATCAGCTCGAAGCTGAATGACGCGTGGCTCCTGATCAAGCGCGCCATTGAGTTCGATGACACGTACGATTTCGATACCGACGTGGCGAAGTTCAAGGCGTCCATGCGTTTCCTCATCTGGGTCGTTGACTGGAGAGGATGGGCTGGCGCTTCTCCCACCTAATCGGGAGGCTCTCATGGCGGTAAGCAGCGATGCAAGAAATCTGAAGATCAAGTTAGTTGCTGGCGCGGCAGCTGGCAACATTGCTCTTCCTGGTATCAAGAAGATTGATCAGCTTGTCTCAGTGGTCGCCTTCGGTCTTACTGAGGGTGTGCCGAACACGTTCAGTGGTATTGCTGACCTGACGTCAGAGTTCAAAATCAATGCTGACGATCAGATCAACAACACTGGCGGAACATCAACTCTCAGCAAGTTGGTGATCGTACATTACATCAAAGGCGATCCCCGCAGGTAGGAGATATCATGGCAGCACTTCTAATCGGTGCCCCTAAAGTTTGCAGAGAAGGTGCTAACGTCCGACTGAAAGCTGGTAGTTGGGTTGTAAGGGTGAAGGGACTCCGCGACAGTATCCTAAGCCTCCTGGTTGGCGATTCCAGCTACCAGCTTTCAAACGGCGAACATAAACTCGACCTATCTAATCCGGTCGAGGCAAAAGTTGAGATTCACGAAAGAGGTACTGAAGATTACGTGACAATCATCGCTGAGTGCAGAAGATGACGATTGACCTTACGACATTACGAAAGGGTGTTCGCAAGCCGCTCGGCATCGAGGAAGATGACCCCGATCTCACCAACGACGAGATTGACGAGTATCTCAATTTCTCATATTGGGAGATTCAGGATAAATTCCCATTCCGCGAGAAGGAAAAGACTGTTCGTTTCGATACCATTCCTGGTACACGCAGCTATGACCTCCCGAAACCAGTGGATGCACTGATTTCGTTGAGCGTTCTAGATGCGACAGACGGACAGTTTCATAAATTGGAAAGGATGGCGACGGACGAGTACGAGAATCGCTATAACACCAACGATTTTCGTCAAGACATTCCGACGCATTATACGAGAGAGGATTGCTTCACACGCCTGTGGCCAACGCCAGATGCAGTCTATACGCTCAGTATGAAGCGGCTTATCACACTCGAAGATTTGTCGCCATTGATGACGACTCCTGAGGTTCCACGTATTTGGTGGGAGATTATCAAATACGGAGCGGTATGGAGAGCCTTCATCGACTTCGGTGATCTCGGTAGAAGTGGTAATATCAAGCAACATCAGGTTTCTCTCATCAATTCAACTGTTCCAGTTCAAGCGAAAGAGGAGAGAGATTCGCGTGAAGCTGGTGTAGAGGTACTTCGCCCTGAGTATAGACTTTGAGCCAGATGACTTCCCTGCAACGCCGGAGTTAACGAAGCATCTCGATCAGGGACTTTCGTTAACGACGCGTCCAGGTGCATTGTCATATGACTTTCTAACTTCATATACTCTCGGTCCTGTCGAGCAAGGCGATTTCTCTGCTGGTCTTGCAGATAGGATTTGGCGCGTCAAGATATACAATCAAACTATCAATCTTGCGAGGGAGAACGACGCAAAAACTGGTTTTGAACCGGATGTCTTTTTAACAAACATCCCATTCTCACCAGTTGAATCAGACGCAGCGTTCGATCAGGCAGCACGAGTCTTCGTTTGCTTGGAGTTTAATGGTCACGTTTGGTTCTACTGGTTTAAGCCGTCAGCAGCAGCTTTCGTATTTGAAGATTTTGGTCCGGGTCACTCGCCACGTTGCACACTCGATCAGCTAACGAATCGAGATGACTCAGACTTGCACGTGTTTTACATGCGCAACCTGAAACTCTATTACAGAGTTCAACGTGAAAATTACGCTGTTGAGCATGATACAGGTTATGTTGGCGAAGCTACTTCGTTCGTTGATGATGCTGGTATCACGAAAGGAGGTAGAGTCGTTGCACTGATTGCCAATGTTGACCCTGATGGTCATTACAGCTTCGCGCATACTTTCTCCACACTGCTTCCATATTTATCAGATCGTGAAACAACATACATCAGTTTAGGAATCCAAAATGGTCAATTAGTTATTGTTGTTCTCCCTGTTGGGCCTCCAGCTGATGGATTGCCATATCAGGACGATGTAGAATCGTGGCACGAAGGGTTGAACATTGTCAGCGGGATTCTCGCAGCACCAATTATTCTTGTTGCTCCGCCTGGCGATGGAACGCCGTATCAAGACGATGTGGAATCGTTCCATGAAGGTCTAACCATCATTAGTGGTTCGATACCTGTAGTTATCATCAATCACACAACATTCGATACAGATAGTTGGAAAGAAGGATTGACGATTCAGAGCGGTGTGCTTGCAGTTATCGTGATTGTGCATACGACGTTCGACGTTGAGCAGTTTCACGAAGGGCTTACAATCATCTCTGGAACTCTTGTCTGATGCACATTAACAAGAAAAGCAAACGCTATCGGAGAGACTTGCGAATCAATGCGCATATGCACATTGGTCTCAAAGGTTTCTTCACAGTTGATTTGATTGAAGCCGCAACAGGTCGAATCAAGCAGCATCTCGAATTTGAAAACCTGATCACAGATGCGGGTTTGAATGCGCTCAACAACACAACGATTGATACGCTCATTAACTCCTTCATGGGTGTGGGCACGAATGCGACAGCGCCAGCAAACGCTGACACAGCCCTCGGTGCTGAGATTACACCCACAACGACACATCGGTCTAACTCCACAGGAGGAATTTCTGAGGTATTTGGTGCAGGTGCGGCAAATGCGTATTGGTTTCGCAAAATCACACGAAACTTCATTGAGACACAAGCTAACGGCAATCTCACCGAGCTTGGATTATTTACAGCGAACACTGGTGGAACAATGTTCGTCCGCCAGTTATTCAAAGACGGCACAGGTACGCCGACGGTCGTTGTCAAAACGGCGGCAGACCAGCTCCGTGTCACGTACGAAATCAGACTTTACAATCCGGCTGACGTAACCGTCAATCCAATCGCGATTTCAGGCACAAACTATAGTGTCACGACTCGCGCGACAAAGATTGACGATAATCGTCGTTGGGGTCATGATGGTTCAGGCTTCAGTGTCCTCGTCGGATTCAAAGGAAATAATCCAAACACAGGCAACGCATCTTTCGCAGCAGTTGATAGTAACACACTTCCAAACAGTACAACAAATCCAACTGTTACATCTACAACAACTCCGACATCGACAGCAATGGCGGCGTACGTCAATGGTAATTTCTACCTTGACTACACAGTCATTTGGGATCCTGGTATAGCGAATCCTGCTGGGGGTATTGGGGGAATATTGGTAGCAGCGCAGATAAACGGCACAACGGCTGGCGCCACGACCTGTCAGTTCATGATGGCGTTCACAGCCAAACTGCCGAAAGACAACACGAAGCGTCTCACACTTGTACTCAGACTTTCATGGGGTAGAGGCCCATAATGATAACGGGTTGGGCAGGCACAGGAATTAATGACGAGGCTATCACGATGACTACCCCTCGCGTTAAGCTGTACTATCGCGCAGGAGGATTTCCGATAGTCAAAATCTCAAAAAATAGTGTCTCGTTTCCAACCCGTGAAATTGAAGATCGCCAGCACGTTGTCATGGATGAAGGTAGCGACGCTCAATTTGATTTTGGCTGGCAAATTTATTTCCAACGCGATGATGCGTACGGTTCAGCAATCGTTGAGCTTAACCCGAATGATGGCATTCCGCTCGAAGTTGAGCATTGTCCTGATTCAACTGAGGATGTGCCTGAAGAAGTCGATGTTGTTCCAGTCACAACTAATGAACAAGCACGTCCTCTTACTCTCTTTACACTGGAGGGTGACTGTGGCGTTCTTGTAGTTTCTGAGGAGCCAAGATGATTCAAGAAGGGGCTGTCACCCTCTCGCTTAAAGATGGAATCACACTCATACTCACAATTGCAGGGATTACAGGAATTTGGTGGAAGCTCGATGCAAAGGTCAACGGATTTGGTGAACGAACAAACAAGGCAGAAAAAGATGCGACAGCCGCATTAGCGATATCAGATAAAGCAGTTCTCGAAATCCAACTTGGTGCAACTGAACGCGCAGAAATACGCGATCGAGTAGCCAGTGTGGAAACAAAAGTAGATGCGATAAAAGAGGAACTCTCAGAAGAGCGACTGGCCATTATGGCAACTCTTCATGAAAACGAGAGAGCCTCAGCAGAACGTGATGCACAGCTTCGTGAGAAGTTGGCACAAATCACGGAGCGTATGGACATCCAAAGAATCGTCAAAACAGTTGTTCAGGAATATACTCGTGGAGGCAAGAGTGCCTAGTTTCGGTGCGGTATCTCGTGGTAATCTCGTCGGTGTTGATCAACGACTTATCGACATCGCAAACGGCGTAGTTGCTTATTGGGACTGTTCCGTTACCGATGGTGTTCGTACTGTCGAGGAGCAGAGGAAGAACATCGCGCGCGGCGTCTCCAAGACGATGAACTCGAAACATCTTCCACAGGCGGATGGCAAATCTCATGCTATCGATATTGTACCTTATCCTGTTAATTGGACACTTATCGAAAGAGGGTACGCTGCAATCAAACACGCGACGGGTGGTATGGAGGTTGCGGAGATGTACGCGTTCGCTGGCTTCGTTGATGGTTATGCGGCGGCGAAAGGTATCAACCTAAGATCAGGTTACGACTGGAACACGAACAGACAGTTTGAAGATCAGTCGTTCCTCGATCTACCACATCACGAACTCCGTGGCTGAAATTCAGAGATCGACCGACGAGGTTGTAATTGAAGCTCCTGTTACGCAAACTGTTCTTGAGAAGAAATTTGAGCGTAACACGAAAGCTGACACAACCCCGTCGATATTGAACGTAGAGAAACTGATTCTGAAAAGTGTTGCACCTGTCACGATTACAAAATTCGATGACGGTCAACCGAATCAGGAAGTATCTGTACTTGGCGATGGACAAACAACGATTGCGAACAACGCGAATATCCAGACGAACACCGGAGCTAACAAGTTAACTGTTGCAGGACTGGTGTATCGTTTCACGTATCTTTCTGGTAAATGGCACGAGGACGCCTAAATGCCTTTCACTAACGTATGGTCGGTTGTCATTCCTGCTGGCGCTACAACACAGGCCAAACTAATTGACGACCATATCAGACAGCTCAGACTAGATTTGGAAGAGAGGTTTAACTCAACTCTCTACAAGCCTAGCGAAGCTGGTGATCCTGACGATCCTCAGCCAAATGCCTTCTTGCGCGATCCTCTCGTTTTGAAAGACGGGGTTTCAGGCAAAAAGAAGGACAAGCAACTTGTCATCCCTTACTCGGCATTCATCAAGAACACACTCGGTAAGGAGTTTATTTTTGATCAGTATAAGCTGACTGCATTCACCGATACATCGCCAATCTATGCGCCATTCATTCTGCCGCCAGGCGTCACACTAAAGCGAGTAGAGGTAATGAATGACAGGCACGACGCAGGTTCTGTCGTCATTCGTATTCTCAAACGCACATTCGCAGCTGGTGAAGCAGTTGACACAAATGTTGAAATAGCAACTGTGGCAAACCTCGCTGCTGGTCGCGTACTCAGCGCACCTGCTGATTTTGCAGAGGTTATCGCAGCTGGCACACTCTACTACATCGAAATCGAAGCAACGGGCACAGCAGGAAACAGTTTCTACGTCATGGGTGTTCGACTCACTTACGATTCACCAACTCACCAAACGACGCTGTAATGGCACGACTGATTGCAAAGCCGGTAAAACCTCAGGACTTTCGCGCTTCTGCATCACCACAAATGCAGAAGTTCGCAGAAGCGCGAGTCAACGGCGGTATGATCACCATGATCGACCCCGCTGATATACCGACTAGCGCCATGCAGTTGGTGAAGAATGCGACAGTTCGGTTTGACAGAACATCACGGCGTCCTGGCTCAATTTTGTTAGTGCCTGTGAAGCCAAACAGTAACCCTGTTTTAAAGCTGGCTTTTATCAAGAAAAAGGATGGAACTGGATACACACTTCGTTTTACACCAACTACAATTCATCTGAGAGGTGTAGGTTGGACTGCGTTGGCTGGAGCACTCTCAGGCACCGTCAAAGATCGCTTTCAAACGGCGGTAGTGCTCGATGAACTGGTCTTTTCTAATAACGGCGCCGACCCGATTCAGAAAATTGATTTGGGCGCGAACACTTTCGCTCAGCTCGGCAACGCTCCAGCTTATCGATACATTACTGGTTTCTATAATCGTGTTGTTGGTTTTAATCGACGCGGAGTCAACGAAGTCGAAGTCGGATGGTCGGCAGATGGAGTCATTGCGGAGTGGAATCCAGCGACGAATGAAAGTGCTGGTTCGACGCCTCTTTTAGAATCTCCGTCTGATCTTTCTGACTTCGGTACTGGTATTTTTGCATACGCTAACACAATGATCCTATTGCGTGAGCGTTCGGTTTGGCTTGCTACAAAGCAGCCTATTCCTCAGAATCCATTTTATTTCTCGACAGCAATACCAAATATCGGTTGTGACACTCCTTATTCCGCTATCTTGATTGATGACGGAGTTGCGTGGCTTGACAGGCGCAGTCGTACTGTCTATGCATACGCTCCTGGTTCATCGCCAGAGCCTATTGGGAGGCCAATCGAGAAAACGATCATTGATAACGTAAACGATCCACTCGACGTATTCTCGGCCTACAATCCGACTGATTCGGAGCTTAGTATCTGCATCCCAATGGTCGGCTCAAATTACGTACAGGTATGGACATACAACCGTAGAACTAAGGCGTGGGCGAGGAACGAGTATTATGCGATCACGAGCATGGACGACACTGACCTTGCGACTGGTGGCGTTACTATTGACGCTCTTGGTGATGTGCCGATTGATGAACTGGTTGGGATGATCGACGACTTGTCACCGGAGCAAATTATCGTCAATACTCGTGTTCTTGGGAGAGACGATGGAACAATCGGACAAGAGAATCCTGAAGCTACGACAGATGCGCCACATACGGACTTCCCGAATGGCGCACCGTACACAACGCAACTCATCTCGAAGGCTTTCGTCATTCCGGAAGATGATATTTACATTGCACAAATTAACATCGAATACCAGTCTAATCGAGGCGGAGAGTTCAAACTCGAATACTCCAAGAATGGCGGAACGACCGAGGACTCATGGCGAGTTGCCAAAACTGTTATCCCGTCAATACTTGGTCAGCCGCGACTACTGACCTGGAGGAAGTTCGTACGCGCTCGTAGATTCGCGTGGCGTTTGACGACGACTTCTGGATTGTTTGAAACACTCAGTTACGAGGTTCACGTTTATCCTTCTGGCAAATCAACAAAGTGAGGAACAATGCCAAAGAAACTCACCAAGAAAAAGGCGAAAGAGATCCTTCGTGATGGAACAGTTCACGGTCATAAACTGACCAAGAAACAAAAACGATTCTTTGGGGCTCGCGCTGGCGGCGCTCCAACTCGGAGAAAGCGGAAGTAATCACGTTTACCACCTAAACGAAAAAATGCTTACTTTAAACGAAGCACCCGTTGTAACTGCTCTTTGCAAAGAACCGGAAGGTGATATTATTCGGGCAGTCTCGCCAATGGTGTTGACTCCTCAGAATTTACGCACCTTCTGGGAAAAATCGAGACCTTTCAGAACACTGTTCACAGACGAGATCAATGGCGACTACAAAAAGTTCCTTGAACTATTCTTGTCTATGGATGGTGATAATATTCGCGCTCATGGTCTATTTTGGCTGGTTGATGATTTCGTAGGCATTTTCTACATGACTCACATCACCGAATTAGACGCACAGTGCCATTTCACATTTTTCGATCGTCGACTGAAAGGACGAGAAGAACTCACGAAAAGTATCATACGATACGTATTCGAGAAGTTCGGTTTTCGTCGGTTGAATGTTGAGATTCCCAAGTATGCGTCAAAGCATACCTTCGGATTTACAATCGCTCTCGGTTTCGTGAAAGAGGGTGAGAAACGGAAGGCAGCATTTTACAAGGACGACTGGTTTGATGTAGTGTGCTTCGGACTCTTACGAGAAGAGGCTTTAAGAGATGTCAGCGAAAACTAAGGAAGTTGGCGGCGGCCCAGCTACCGGACTTGCAGACCAGTTTGTTTCGTGGCTCTCGCAAGGCCTCAATACAGGGATGTTTGGCCCTGGCGCACCAGCAGGTGGAGATGCGTTCGGTGCAACGCGAGGTGTTGGCTCGTATCTGACTGACGTTTTGTCAGGCGGCGCTGGCACGCTCGGTGGAAACCTCGCAACTATGATCGGCAAAGAAACTGATCGCAATGCCGCCGCATTGAGAGCACGTTTCGGCGTCGGAGGTGGAAGTGCGTTTGGAACACCAGCCGCCTATGCTGAGAGTTTGTTCCGGTCAGAATCAGCTCCGAAACTCGCTACAGCAGTTGGTGGTCTTCAACAGAACGCGCTTCGAATGTTACTTCCGCTTTTTGCGAACATTGCACAGAAAGGAATCACACAACGGCAGACTGTTACTGAGCAAAATCCGTGGGTAACAGCTGCTGGCGTTGCTGCTCCCATTGCAGCCGCTGCTCTGAATTTTGCAGCACCTGGTGCAGGTTCGGCTGTGAGTGGATTAATGGCTGGTGTTCAGGCAGGAAATAGAATGGCAGCGCCAGCACAATCGAGCATTCTCAGTAATATTTACAGCGGCGGCTTTGGTCAGAATTATGAGCTTCCGCCAGTTGCAACTTTACCCTGGGCGGCATAATGGGCATCTCACGACTTCCAGACCCTACTGAAATTCTTGGGCCTGCGATTCAGCAGGTCACAACTGCGTTGCAGAACTACTTGCAGCCGAACAAGCAATTTCAGAAGCATATGCAACAACAGCTTGGAGAGAATCCTGAGCTAGTTCTCAAGTTCGCTGATCTCGAAGCGAAGGCTCCGGGCACTCTTGCAAAGCTCGGTTTTGGTGGGCTTGGCGATACAATCGCTGCCGTACCAGAATCGGCTGCTGGAGAGGTTGCGCGGACAACTCGCAGCACACAGGTTGCCACAGGCCAAGCAAAGGCTCAAGGCGATCTGGCTGGTGCTCAAGTCACCGCAGCAGAGAATCAAGCTGCGCTTGAAGCAATCCGAAAGAATCCTGAGCTGACGTATCAAGCTGCTGTGGCTCAAATCCGCAAGCCTATCCAGGCAGGAGTGCTTGGTGATCAAGCGATCACAGAGGGCGATTTCAAGATTCAACTCCAGAAAGATCGCCAGAATCTGATCAAGACTCTGCCAAGTCTCGGCACAGTCGATTTCTACGATCAGGCCAAGAAGTTCATTTCTGGCGACAAGAGCATTCCGGTTGCAGCTTACATGGCTGACCCACAGGCTGCTGAAGCTTTCTCACTTGCATGGAAAACCGTGCAGGATGAAAGGCAGCGCGAGGCAACCTTGCAACTTCACAAGGATAGCAAGAAAGAGACGGCTGCTGATAGACTCGACGCAAAGCAGTCGCAGAACGCATACCTTGCATGGCAGAAATCGGGCATGGCTGGAACCGTCCAACAATGGCAACAGTTCATGTACGATCCTACCATGCAAGCACGAGCAGCAGACCTTGTATCAGGCAAGATCAAACCGCAAGGCTTCGACGATGAGAATCTTCTCGAAGTTGCCAACGCGGCAAAGAAAGTCGGCATCTCGCGTTTCAACACGGCAATCGTTCAAATCAACAGTCAGATTTCAGCAACGGTTAAGAAGTTGACGGAAGGTGTACCAGACACAGAACGTGATCGTACAGTCGCTGAGTTGAATCAGCAGCTTGAACGCCGCGCACAACTCGGTGGCCCTCGCTATAGAGCCAAGTGGAATGACGTTCCGTTCTGGCGTGATAATCTCTCGTACACCGACGAGAAAGGCAATCCAGTCTCGAATGAGAAGGTGGAGTCGATGATTTCTGATCCTGCTGTTGATGCATCGTCGTTGAATCCGAACGCCAAGACTGCCTTGGAGCGTATCGCCAATACTGATCCTTCCATCACGGAAGCAGCAATGTCGAAGTACGAGGCAGAGGATACAAGTCCCAACAAAGAAGATTCTAAATCAGTTCGAGCTGAACTCGAACGTCGTGGTGTACTCAAGCCGAAGAAGAAATAAATGGGAAACACAGTCATGCCAGATTTTTCTGATTTGACGAAGCCACCTGCGCCTTCGCCACAGTCAGACCCTACGCAACTACCGGATTTCTCTGATCTAAAGCCACAGCCTGATGAGAGTTTCGGAGCGCACGTCTCTGCGCGTGTGCGTGGTATCGTGGATGCCTTTACTCAGATGGGCGCTGCTGCTGGTGAGGCACTAGCTATTGGCGGCGACCTTGAAGCGGGTCGGATAGCCTCTTCGCGTATTCAGAAATTGACGAGTGATTTGAGCACAACTTTCGGCGGCATGAAAGAAGAGTTCAAAGCCTCTCCACTCAAGGCTGTTGCGAAGACTGGTGCTGATCTCGTAAAGGGATTGGTTGTTCAACCTACCACAGATGCTATACGTTTCCTCTCCGGTTACGATCCATCAACCATTCACTGGTCAAATCCAGAAGCTGATCTTGCTGGCGTCTCCGTTGACGAGTATGTCAAGAAAGACCCAGCGCGCGAACTAACTAGTGACGAAATCTACGAAGCCTCGAAAGCAACGACAGCGAACGTCGTCACAATCATCGCTGGCGAGAAAGCTGCGTCAGCAACAACAAAAGCGTTCAGCGGCTTGCGCCCGTTCGTTGGCGCTAAGGGACTTGCGAAAATTGGCAAAGCAACAACGAAAGAGGAAATCGCCAGTGTGATTGAGGGTGCTGGCATGGGCGCGAAAGAAGCTATCGACGCCTCACGTGCTGGCACTATGACATCAATGCCCTTTGCTCAGAGAACCATCTCTGGACTCGCAGGCGGTGTTGTTGGTGGAGCAACATTCGGCGCTGCTGCGGCACCAAGCAGCGAAGATGCGTTATCGTCTGCAATCACGATGGCTATCGTCGCTGCACCATTGGGACTTGCTATGTCAGTCGTCGGCGAGGGTATCCGCAGAGGGCGTGGTATCGGATCAGCAGACAATTTCGAGGTTGCTCGTAACATGGCGGCTGACTATGCTGCCTTACGTTCGCGTGGCGAAATATACGACAACGCTCCACTCAATATTCTTTACAATGCTGACAACTTGCAGGATGTAAAATCTTTACAAGCCTTGATGGCACGTAGAGCTATTGATTACGATCCACTTGGTGTCAATCCAAAAACAGGCAATCTCGAATATCAAGGTCGTAACGCAGCAGTCATTCCTTCTGTTGATGCTGCGACGATTCCCGAAGTCTTGAAAGAGCTTGAGCCTATCAGTGGTCAAGCTGAAGTTATGTCCGTCATTCATGCTCGCGGTGACGGAATGCACGACATTCTCATTGCTCCTACAGACACGCCACAACACGTACAGGAGTTCTTCTCGCAGACAGGTTATCTGCAAGGTCAGCAAGTTACGTATGGTGGCGACGATCGTTGGGTGATTCAAGAAGCAACGAAACCGAAAGGTGCTCGCAATTACGAGTTGACTCTGCGCAACATGGTCACAGAGCAACATCTCGAAGGCGTGAAGGTCGCTGATGTTCTTCGCCCTTCAAATAAGTATCTCGGAGAACTCGCGCTTTACCAGACACGCACGATTACGCCTAACGAGATTTTCGACCCCTCGTTGGGTATCGCAGTAGAAGATAATACACTCAGCAAACGCTCGCCTGGCGACAACCCACAGGCGTTCAACCAGACTGTCAATAGTGAGATTGGCTCTGCTGCTGGTTATATGCTGAATGATAATGTCAAGCCGACTCATTTCCTCAAATATGGAGCGCCAGTCGAGCAAGAGATTCATCCTGGCATGAACACACTGGTTGACGATAAAGGCAACGGTTTTAGCGATCACAATGCAGTCTACGTGAACAAGCAAGGTCAGCCTGTCGCCGTTCTCTCGTGGCATGAAAGTCCGCGTGCTGATGGCTCGCCAATCAGACGTTCGAGCTCACAGTATCACTTCCAATTCGCATCAGAAGCTGATCGCACAGAAGCCTCTCTCGCGATGGCCAAGTACCGTGCCGAGAACAAAATCTTTGGCTCAAATTCTTCGCTGAGTGCTGGCGCACAGAAGTCTCGCGTGAGAGCACTCAATGAGAATTGGTATGGCCGGACGTACTCTGAGTTTGGTGTGTATAATGCCGCAGCGTTCATGCAAGATATCACCACATCATTCCTTGACCATATCGGATTGATTGGCGATAAAACGTACATTCCTCGCACAGAGATTATCGACCGCATCGGACGGAAACGTGCTCGCGGTGGGCCAATCATCTCTCCAGTTGGCGAGACTCTTGAGACAGTCGCGCGGCGTCGTGAGGCATTGCCGGACAGAATTTATGGGCCGCCCAATCCTCAGGAAGGTGTCGTTTACAAGACGGCAGAAGGTGAGGTTCTTACAACTGAAAAACAAGCTCGCGCACATATCGCATACGAGACAGAAGCTGGTCATATTCCAGAAGTCTCAACAAGACCATCTTCTGCTGACCCGCTGACGTTGACGACTGATCTTACGTTCGACGAACATTTCGAGTCGTGGGCCGCTGGTATGAACTTGAAGCCTAACGTTAAACAGGCAATCAAGAATCATCTGGAATTTGAGTTTGGTCGCCTCTTGCGCGGTGACAGCGAAACTCTCGGCCGCTACACGAATAAGATTACAGCGAATACGTGGGAGGCTCGTGTTAATCAAATCGACAAAGCATTGAAATTCGAGGATGCACTCACATCGCCTGACGAAACTGTTCGACTCCATGCACTCAGCGAAGTCAAGGAAAATCTACACCTCACAGGTGACATCACTGTTCCAGAAGCGGTGTTTGCTATTCGTGATGCAAAACTGACAAAGAGCATTTTTGAAGCTCGTATTGAGCAGCTTCGCAATCCAATACCATTGGAACTGACAGAACCCGAACGCGCGAAGGTTCAGGAGCTTCTCGGTAAGGCACAAGCTGAACGTATGCAAATGGCTCAGAATCTTACCGATGTTGCTCACAGTAACGGTTACTTTGTTGAGCGTGCTTTTGGTGGTGCAATTGAACTTCGAGACATGGATACAAATTTGAAACTCCCTGTCTCGTTCTTCGACGAGCCAACCGCCACGAAATGGATAAAGGAGACTGGCCGCGTAGAAGCGCAAGAGCTCGATGGTGGAACACGCACGAACATGGTAGCGCCAGAATCAGTTGGTGGAGGAATTGTTAAGCCACCAGGTCAGGCTCCGCCAGCGCACGCAATACCATACGAGTTCACTCCTGATACCAAAGTCGGAAAATATCTGACTCTGTTCGATAGTTTATGGCCACGTCTGACGACGAAGCGTGGCTTCTTGATAGCTATTGATAACCTCTTTGGGACGAAGCTGTTTGAGGAAGTCTATCAGCCTCTTCAGATTGCGGAGAAGTTGTCAATAGCCAAGAAGCGTCCTTATCTCGAACAGCTCAAAACGAACGTCGAGGAGGTTCTCGAAAAGAGTGGGGTTCCGAGGAATCTTTGGGGACGCGTCGAAGACTACAGACAGACTCGTTCTGTGGCTGATCTTGATGCCCATCTGTTTGGCGATCGTGTCCCGAATCAAGCAGAGAAAGATATGTCGGAACAGCTTGCCAAGATGAATATCGATGTCAAGAAAGTGTACGAGTATAACCGAGATGTAGCTGCGCTCAAAGAGGATGCTCGTGTTGAGGCGGCTCGTCTTGATCCGAACGATCCAACGACTCCACAGAAGCAGGCAGAACTCCAGCAACGCACAGAAGCGAAATTAGCTGCACGTGCGAGCTTGATGGATGCTCAGCACATGAATGCTGCGCAGATGTTCGAGTTCGCAAAACGTCAAGACCCGAATGACTTCAGGTTAGACATCGCTACGCGCAGGGCTCGTGCCATCATGGAAAAGGAGCCAACTCGTAGCGCATTTGCGGAAGCGAACAAAATGACGAAAGAAGAGATTCTTGCCGCCGAAGCTCTCGATAGATTGTATGCTGATGTAGCTGGCTCTAAAGGCTTGTCAGCTAACTTCACTGATTACGTCACGCACGCGACTGCGAACGGAGAAGGTGTATCGTATCCTGTCAACCTGCGCGATAGAAAACTTCAATTCATCAAGGAAAAGGAGACTGCTGAACTCGCCGGCAGCCTCGTAGGTTCTGGTGAGGCAGGCAACGGTTCTCGCGATCCTATCCACAATGCAATAAATTTTATCAACAAAATTGTGGATTATAACGATTTCGATGTAGTCTGGAATGATGCACGAAACGCCACAGTTCGTCACATCAAAGCACTTCCTGGTAAGGCTCGTGAGTATGCGTCTAGGGTAGCTGCTGAGTATCTCTACGGTATGCGCGGAGTACCAAACGCACACGATACATTCTCTCGTGAGATGACAAAGAAGTTCTTTGAAGATACTGGTATGCTGGATCGAAACAAAAAGTTGTCGGCTGCGGAAGAACAGTTGGTTGGTGATGTTGCTGACATCATGCTCGCTTCAAGTTCGGCTGCTCTTCTTGGAGGTAGGCCAGCACAAGGTATCCGCGATCTTCATGGATTCATGCGGAATTATTACACACGCTTTGGTGCTGGCAGGACGATGAATGGATTTCGTTTAGCCTTTGAACGAGATCCAAAGACTGGCAGATTGCCAATCTACACGCTTGCTGAGCAAGGCAAGGTTCCAGGCTTGTCAATTCTTCAGTTCTTGAGCGAAGAAGAGGTTGCACAAGCTATGGCCGGAAAGGGCGCTCACGGCGTTCGTGATCTCGTTTTCCAAGCATCAAAGCTCGGACTCGTCACTTCTGGCCAGCATAACATCTATGCGCTGGCACACGCAGTAGCATATCTCGAAACGAGTGACTTCGCAGGTAAGGTGTTGCTTGATCTCAGCCGCGAAAAAGTCAGCAAGACCGAAGCCTACAAGCGCCTCAAGATTAATCAGTATGACATTCCTGTTGCACAGAACTTCGACAGGCTTGTCACAGAAGGCAAGTTTGGTGAGGCTACTGAGTTTTTAGCTCAGGCAACCGGAACTGAAACAGCTTTCGTCTACGGCTTGCAGAACCACCCGTTCGGATGGGGAAGCAGGTCTGGACGATTGATGGGCCAGTTTGGTCAGTGGGCAATGTGGGATCGCGATTTCTTAGCTCGTATCGCTCGAAGAGGAACTGCTGGCGAGAGAGCTGCTGCCATGACACGCTATGCGATTTCTGAGGCAGCGTTGTGGAGTTTTGGCAGAGCGGCTGGCTTCAATGTCAAGTCGTGGTATGGCGTTCCAGGAGTTCTATTTGCAGGTTCACCGCTGATGGGATTGGCGAATCAAGTAAATGAGATGATAGGCCTTCGCGGTAAACAACGTCAGCGCGAGTCTCTGTCTGTGTATGGAGGTAAGATTCCAATCCTGAGTCAGTTCTTACCTGGCGCTTCTGCCTTTGCTGATTACTACCAAGCGTATCGTTTGAACGAACAGAACTATGGCCCTCTCCCCGTGATGGGGAAGGCGCTTGGCTTCAGTGTTGACCGTTCTCAGCGGAGTTGGGCGGATGAGGCGTTTGGATACTTTCCGCTTGCACAGCGGCCTTAAGCATAATAAAGCCCTCTTTTGAACCGATCATTCCCATGTCAGCTAGGCCATTCACCAGCTCAGTGAGCATGGATGGCGTAGCTGCATGGTAGAATCGCGCACGAATCTCTGAGAAGGTAGTCTTGCCTTTCTCCTCGATAAACGCCAATATACGATTCATATCCACCGTATATGGATTCTTTCCGATTGCTTGGAAAGTCTGAGGCAGTTTCTGTTCGACCTGCTTCAACAAGAGAATAGCTCTCTCAAAATCACCAAGCGTCAGCACAAGCTCGTCACTATACGCGACGTGAAGAAGCATTGCGACCTTGTGAATGTGCGCTGGCAATCTCTCAAAGAAGCCGTGCATCTTGTAGTCAGCTTCCGAGTAAGAGTCGGCTGTCTCGCGATACCAACTTTCCATGAACTCTTTGGCATCTTCTTCGAGACGAAAATCGCCGTAGAGATTGTTGGCGATATGTTCGAGGTCAGCAACTAGATTCTTGCGAATTGCCTCTAGTGCTTCTTGGTCTAGACCTTCGTAATAAAGCTGCCGCCGCCTGACACGTTCCTCGAAAATAAAGATAACCCGACTGGCGAATCCCCCTCCAATGACAGACTCAGGCATATTCGCTGCAACCCATTCGGGAGTCGTTGCGCCGAGCAGATTGACGCAAGGTCGTTCGGCAAACTCTGCTCCTCTAGAGAGCGTAGAAGCTGAAATATGCTTCTTGCCGTCGTATATGTTGGTGAGAAAACCATACATATCGACACCTGACTTGACAATGAACTCTCCAAATTCGGGTGCGAGAATGTACATCGAAGCGTCTGGCGATTTCACCAAATCCGCGAGCAGATTCTCCTTTGTAATGATTTCAGGTGCCGCCGTGATTTTCGGCATGACATCATGAATCAGCTCTTCTGTGTAATTCGTGGTCGTACTCTTTCTAGCCTTACCCGCACCAGCGATAAAGAGCACGTATAGGTTTGGAGCGGCGTCCCATGAACCGAGATACTTCTTCGGAACTTGGACGTGACGCCTGAGCGCAGAGGACAGATTAAAGAGCCCTGTCCAAGTAATAAAAGACTCTGGTGCCTCTGACCGAGGCAACGTCCACCTCGCGAAGTCCAATAGCCAATTCTTACACTTTCGTTCGTATTGCGCAATTTCGGTCACTTGCCATTCCTACTGCGTCCATCAACATTCTTTAATCGAGTCCAGATGTATTGCTCGGCATGAAGTCCATTTCTGCGCAAGGTGCGCTCATACTTCGGTACGTCGGCCACGCTTCCTTAGCTCAGCAAACCTGTGCAAAAATTCACGCTCCGTGACTTCGGGATGTTCGTCTGTGACGAGTGGTGCATAACTGCCTGTTAACTCTCCTTTGTACTGAGGAAGGATAATTTCGATCTTTGGTTGGAGATTATCTCGAATCTCCCACTGTAACAAGAGGTCATCAGCTATCACAACTGATTCTGGCATCTCCGGTTCGAGACCGAACTTGTTACAGATGACGCTCATGATGCCTCTTTCAAGCGCCATGTAACCAGATAACCCTTCCCACTTCTTTAACGGACGTGGGATGTCAACGATGTACGCTTCTGAGGCATCGTGCAGCAATCCCCATAACGCATCTCGTTCATCACAGAAGCGACTCACGTAAAGAGAGTGAGCGGCAACTGAAAAGAATTTCTTGACATGGCCATTGAACCTGCACTGATTTGACAGTGCGTGTGCAATGGTTTCAATCTGCACCATGTCCTCTGTTAAAGCGAGCAGATTGATAGCGACTGCCTCGCCACCACGCCCCCACATCTGACACCAGCTTCCTTTGTTATCCATCCTCATCCTCCTCGTCTTCGTAAAATTCTGGACACGGTGCTACACGTTGATAGTTACCATTCTCGTCAAATGTAAACATCTCCAATCGTTTCAACTCGCGGTTGAACATTGTCCAAATCAACTCGTTCAAATCAACTGCGAGAACGATGTAATCGCCTGAGATGTTTTGTTCAACTTCACCTGGGATATCACCTGTCGTATCCCATTCAAGTCGAACTGTCTCACCAACTTCCGGCAAAGGATTATCCTTCGCCACTATGCGCGTCCCTCACCCACATCGATAGCAAACTTCTCCAACTCTTTATTCAGACTATCCAGATACGCGAGATCTGCCTCAGTAGACTCTGCGTCTGGATCTAATCCACTTGTTATGATGGAGAACAATGTCGCTGCTCCAGCATACCACGCACGACGCATTTCTCTACGCTGCACATCCGTCGCTTGTTCAGGAATCACAGCAGCCGCGAACGCAAACCATTCTTCAAACAACGTCTTACGGTTTACGCGGCCTTCTCCAGCTCTCCCCATCTGTCACCCCATTCTGCGTCGGTAGGTATCGTAAATTCTTCGTTATTGATTACAAGAGGCCGAAGTAAAAGAGTCTTCATACGTGCTGCCATTTCCAGCCCGACTTCCTTCGGACACTCCAGAATTGCTGAGTCGTGAGACTGATTGATCAGTCTGTGATCTTTGTATGGGTTGACGAGTTGTTTCTTAATCTCTCTAAGACCTCCGACAATTCCCAATTCAGGATGAACCTTTCCGTTGAAGTGATCGGCCACGCTGGATTGCGGATCAAAAGCAGTAGCTTCCTTAAAGAGTTCGTTTCCCCATTGCGAAAAGAAAGTTCGCTTGCGTCCATAAGCATTAGTGAGACTGCGGCTACGCGCAAGCTGGGACTCGATATCATCCCACCAAGGTTTGAGGTGGAAGTAACTATGCCATGCGGCAGAGAAGACTTTTGATTGTTTGACGGTAACTGTGAAGTATGGCGGCTTGTCACTATCCTTGTTGATAACCTGCGCAGCGCGATCTGGCCCCATTCGATAAGCCGAAGCATGATTGTACCTCTTGCCGACATATCGCATTAGCTCATCAACTACATTCAAGCAGTATGGACACGTCCAAAGTTTTATCTTTGGGTCGAGCCTTTCCCATTTGTGACCACACGATTTGTCAGCATGAAAGAGTGCATTGCCCGCCGACTCTGTATGAATATCGCCAAACATAAGAGCGTGTTTCATATTTCGCTCGTTCGCACGAAACGCAACAATCCACGACTCTGCTTGCGAGAGATCACACTGGACGAGCACCTTTCCGGCTGGCGCTCTTACCATCGACCGGATGGATATCTTCACCCTTGCGTCTCAGGAAACCACTTCTCTTTCTCTTGTTTAGTCAGTGAACGAAAATAGTTGAATTGATGCTCAGTGTGACCGTCTCTCGATTCCATAATGCAACGGTACATTCCACTTTCCATCGGCATCAGCGCACCACACCTCGTGTCACGTTCCAATTTGTGAGCACCGAGTTGTTCTATGACGGCTTCCTTGATTTCTATCTCAGCGATTAAACTGAGACAACCTTCCACGAACATCCACCACCCGTCTGGATTCTGAGCGATCACTTGCTCGGCGTTCTTTCTCAGCTCTTCTCGTTGTTTAAGATCGAGAATGGGCGGCTTTTTAATCTCCGTCATCTTCTGATTCCTCATCGTCATCATCGTCTGCCGCCGATGCTTCCTCCACCAACTTAACAGCTTCGGGTGGTTTTGTTAAGGCATCATCGGGGATTTCAAAAGGATCACGAGGTAACGTCTGCGCATTGAATCCTGTGCCATCCAAGAATTTCGCAGCGGACCATCTCCCCGTTTCTGTCCCTCCAACTTTGTATAGTGACCTGATACGCCCGTCGTCCGAGATCCGTTGTCCCTGCTTCGTCTTGGCGAGGATGTATGACGAGAGTAACTTCCTCAAGCCACGGATTTCTAAGATCGTCTGGCAAACCGCCAGTTTTATTTGCCATTCGAGTTTCGTCTGAGGTTTGACTACTCCATCCATCTTGTCTTTACAATAGGCGATCAGCGAAACAATCGCGTCCTCGTTTGCCGTTGTACGTCCGGTCTTACGATCACGACGCACAGGTAAACCGAGCTTATCTTTGTCATACAATATGTTGTGCAGCTTTGGCGAGTGTACGTTTGTTACGAATCCCGTCATTCGGTCGAGAACGAACTGCTTCTTTGCCCACTTACTAACAGTGACATCTTCAATCGTCTGACGACGCTCATTGTCGATCGGCAATCCCGAGACGCTGATATGGTCAGCCACTTCGAGCATCGACATCTCAAAAGCAAATGTCTCGTTATATGCTCGATCTGCTTCAATTTGTTGCTCTTGTATCTGAGCAATTTCAATCGTGCAACAGCAATCCTTACAATTATATTCATACAACGACTGCTTATTTACTTTGAGTGACCATCCTTTGGTGTCGTCTGGGATGCTGCTGCGACCCTCCGTTTTATAGTATGGCTCACGCGTGTAGATGCTTGTGAGGTATTCGAGCGAACGCGGGAGTTCCGGCGCGAGGACGTGCTGAGCAATGAGAGTATCCCAATGGTAGATTCTGTCAAGAGCCGCTGCGTCGGGGTCATTGATTTGGTAGCCGTTATCAACGAGTTGCCTGTAATCGAACGAACCAAACTGGAAAATCTTTCTCGCGTTAGACTCCAGGACTCGTTCAATTGCTCGTCTACCTTCTGGATGTGACGGAACGAAGCATACTCCAACATCGGGTGAGGGAGCAAAGCCAACGCATAAGATGATTTTACTTTTCTTGACAGTTTCGATGTCAGTTCCCAGGCTTCGAGCGTTGCATAGTTTTTCGACCCACTCCTCACATTCCAAACCGCGCGGGTCAATAATGAATCGTCGCTCAGGAAGGCGCCTATCTCGGAAAGTTGCATCTCCGAGAACTCGTCTGAGATCGATTTTGAAAGTTGGATATAGTCCACGGTCACGTAGAACAGCAGCAGGGTGGAAGGTTGGTATACACTTCGTCTGATTAATCGGAGTCTCTAGTATCGAGCCCCGCCACTTCTTGATTCCTGTTTTGCCAGTCAGATATCTGAGCGGCTGACCACCAAGAGGCACAATGAGATTAGGTTTTGTGCGCTCGATGTATGCTATGAGTTCTTTGACTCCATCCTCCAGAACTTTCGTTCCGATTAGATTTTCAAATTTGTTATTATAAGGTCGATAATGACAAAGGTTCGCGAGCCGTACGTCTCCTCGTGACACACCCAAAGTGTCGAGGACTTGCATAAAGAGCTCGCCACTAGTTCCAACGAAAGGTTGGAGCTTTTCGTATTCTGTCTCGCCGGGAGCTTCTCCGACAAAAAGGATGTTGGAATCCTCAGGGCCTTCATCTGGAACATATCTGTCGGTGAAATATTGTTCAGGCACGCAGTAACCTCGCTACGTGTGTCTTGCTTAACGCTCTTTGCGAGAGATGTGCTGAATCCGATTTTAAAATTTCAATGAGATGATCGTACTTTCTGGCGAGCTGCATATTTTTAACATGAGTAACTGCTGTCGTGTGATCAGGATTTATGCAGCGTTTTGTTTCACATTTATGATGTAATTCCATTAGGCCCCATATTTATCTTCATAAGTAGCTATATGAGCTTTGCGATTATATCCTTGTATATTTATGCTAGCATAACCATCAGATACAGACGAACTCGTCCATATCCAACATCCTGTTGTTTCTTCAATTATGAATCTATCTTTCAATCGTTCGACGAGAGATAATCTTCTTGTCTTATTAGTTGGTTTAGCCATTACTTGTACGTGACATTTTTTAGATATTCGGCAAGACGAACGACTCCTCTCTCATGGTACTTTTCAGATAGCTCGAAACCTCTCGCTCGTCTGCCTGCTTGAAGTCCGGCAAAGAGGAAAGCTGAACTTCCAGCGGTCGGATCAAAGACGTGTTCACCTGGTACAGAACAGAGCTTGATGAGGGTTGTACAAAGATCGACTGGCTTTTCTGTGGGATGAATAATCTGCCCGAGGGGTACCCGTTCAAACGCAAAGACATTATGCGTATACTTCTCATGAAAAATTGGGTCGCCCTTGCGGAGAAGGAAGAATGTTTCATAAGCCTCAATCAGTTGTTTTTCAGGTACTCGGTTTTGGTCAGCGTTCTTGTCAGGTTTGTACCAGATGCATGGCGTTCGGGTAAACTGCAAATTAAACCCAAAGGATTCTGCAAGTTTAGCCAACGACTCAGATGCCCAGGCTCTGTGCCAGAATATACAAAACCTGTCATTCTTAAGCACGCGGAATAATTCAGGGAATAATGCAGACATAAGTTGATCTGCACTTTCGGTTTCGTCATCGAAGGCTTCGTGGTTTTCAGCCGCCTTATGACTAGCGTTATCTCCCCACGGTGGGTCGAAATTAATGAGGTCAACCGATTCAGTCGCGATGCTGGTAATGAGCTGTGTAGCATCTCCAAGAGTAAGAAGCTCACTAGCTCGGGAGATGCTCTCTTTAGGCGTAGCATCTTTTCGTTCTTGGATTCGCTCATTGACACGCATCCTCTTGACAGCAGATTTCAACGAGTGAGCTTTGGCTACGCCCTCGTCTTGCTTCACAGCCTCCTCAACACGAAGATAGTGTGAGATAGAAGCTGGCGAGAGATTCAAACTGTGCGCTGTCAGCTCTTGCGTCCATGCCTCGCCATGCTCTAAGCATAGCGTTTCGTGAAACTTCCTGATGAATCTTGCCTTCTCGACAAAATCGAAGTCCTTGCGGTCGTTGTTCTCCGCGAACTCCATCATCAGTTTTGTGTGGAGCGGAACTGGATCAGTGAATGATGCCTCAATCATTCCTTTCTCCAAACCACGAACTTCTTTGCCGTCAGCGTTTAGTTCCTTGATCGCTTTTAGGCGGCGATCACCAGCTATGACCTTGTATTCTTTTCCATCAACAGGCTCGGTTAGCTTCTCTACCTTGATAGGCTGAAGCTGACCAAATTTGAGGAATGACTGAACGAAGCGTTTCCAATCACCTTCGTTGCCGTAATCCTCACGAACGCGGTTTCCAGTTGTGATGTTATCGATGGATAAAAACATTACGCGTTTCCGCCCATTGCATGGTTTATGATACGATAGATGTTTGGCGGCGTCCAACCTTCTGGTTTCAACACCTTACCATCTTCACGACGTTTCACCGAACCATCAGGTTGTGCTTTCGCCATGTTTGAGCGGTGAACTTCACGCCAGCACTCCTTGATAGGAATACCGTATGCAATCATCATTCCGATAATCACGACAATGGAATCACAGCCTGCATCCGCTACTTCAACGAGATCGTCAGTGTCCATCGCGACGAGAAGTTCCTCAACAACTTCCTCGACGATCATTCTTCGACGAAGAGCTTTGAGATTTTCGTCTGGAATTCGCGGTGCGTCTGTTAACTGATCTGGACAGAAACGCTTAGCAAACTCCATGATGTCATCCACCATGTCCACGTTCTTCGTTTCATCCCACATTTTCATAGGTTTTGCTCGCGTAAACGTGATACGTGTTCATCCTCCCCTCAGTTTGCCAGAAGCATAATCTTCTTTCTTCGGCTTCTCTTGATTCTTGAACTTGATGCTCTTGCCCCAATCTGTCTCACCGATAGCTCGTGCGATGAACTCCATACCCAACTCGTAGTTGGCCATGTAAAATTCACCGTCTTTGCCCTTGAAGTACAACCCTGGGATGTCAGTTGAGACTTGATCTGGTAATCGAGCGGCTACGAAATCTTGATGGAGAATAATCAGCTTGCCTTCTCCTTCAAGACTCAT
>Ga0081455_10000491_pt1 | contig 51415 bp, 50 predicted proteins | sample TabmetS3T2R1_FD_70207 | JGI IMG/M metagenome (GOLD analysis project Ga0081455, IMG submission 70207) | Tabebuia heterophylla rhizosphere microbial communities from the University of Puerto Rico - S3T2R1 | ecosystem: Host-associated > Plants > Roots > Rhizosphere ...
GACGACCGACCGGGTGCGGGTGTCCCGCAAGACACTGGAGGCCGCGTGAACGACCATGGCGGAGCCCCGTTCGCGTGGGCCGACCGGGTGCGGGTGTCCCGCAAGACACAGGAGAGCGCGTGACGATCGGGTTGGCCGAGGCCAAGCGGCGGCTGAACGAGTTCGCGGGCAGCGCGGCGGGCGAGTCGCCGCTCTACGACCACCTCGCGTCGAAGGCCGCCGAGGACGACGAGGTCGCCGGTCTGCTGGCCGCCGCGCCCGACCGTGCCGGCCCCGCGCTGCTGTTCGCGGTCGCGCACCGGCTCATCCAGGCCGACCCGATCCATCCGCTCTCGCGCTACTACCCGTCGCTGGGCGGGTTCGACGGCGTGGACGGCCAGACCTGGCCGGTGTTCCGGGAGTTCCTTCTCGCCAACGCCGGCGCGGCGGCCGCGATGCTGGAGTCGCGGTCGCTGGCCAACAACGAGGTCCGGCGTGCCGCGTCGGCGTTCCCGGCCGTCGCGCTGGCCGCGAAGCAGGCCGGCGGCAAGATCGCGCTGCTCGAGGTCGGCGCCGCGGGCGGGCTGTTGCTGGGGATGGACAAGTTCGCCTACCGCTACCAGTGCGACGGCGGTGAGCAACTGGTCGCCGGTCCGGCCAAGGCGGCGGTGGGCCTGCACTGCGCGCTGGACCTGGCGCCCGGTGCGGTGCTGCCGAAGCTGCCGAAGAAGCTGACGGTCGTGGCGCGCGTCGGGCTCGACCCGGCGCCGCTGGATCTGTCCGATGAGGACGAGCTGGCGTGGCTGGAGGCGTGCGTGTGGGCCGACCAGCCGGACCGGGTGCGGCTGCTGCGGGCGGCCGCACTGGCACAGCGCAAGTCGCCGCCGGAGATCGTCGCCGGCGACGCGGTCGGCGGTTTCGACGAGGCGGTAAACCGGTTGCCCGGGGAGTTGCCGCTCGTGGTGCTGACGAGCCGGACTCTGGGGCACGTGCCGGACTCCGATCGGGGCGAGTTCCTCGAGCGGCTGTCGGCGCTGGGCGAGAGCCGTCCACTGTGGTGGGTCATGGACGAGCGGTACGAGCACGGGTTGTCGGCGGTCCTGCCCGGCCGGGACGAGCTGGCGTTCGCCGGTGACGGCCTGACGACATTGGGCCGGGCGCGGCGCACGCCCGGCGGCTGGGACGCGGTCGCCCTGGCCCGGACGACCCGGTACGGCGCCCGGATGACCTGGCTCGCGCGCTAGTCGCACATTGTCGAAAATGTGCCGCAGCTTGCCCGGCGTGTCGCGGCACTTTGTCGAAAATGTGCCGCCGCGGTTCGCCGGTTGTGTGAGTGCTGTCACTGTGGCGAGGATGGGGCCATGGACACGTGGTTCACCTCGCTCACCCCGCTGGCCTTCCTCGAGCGGTCCGCCGAGGTGTTCGGAGACAAGGAAGCGATCGTCTACGGCGACCGCCGCGTGAGCTACCGCGAGTTCGCCGCCGAGACGACGCGGGTGGCGAACGCGCTGCGGGCCGGCGGTGTCGAGCCGGGGGACCGCGTCGCCTGCCTGCTGCCCAACATCCCGGAGATGCTGGTCGCGCACTTCGCCGTGCCGCTCGCCGGAGCGGTACTGGTCGCCATCAACACCCGGCTCGCACCGGCCGAGATCCGCTACATCCTCGACCACTCCGGCGCCAGGTTGCTGGTCGTCGACGCGGCGCTGCACGGGTCGGTGCCGCCGGGGACCGGCGTGGACATCGTGACGGTGGTCGACGGCGCCTCGCCGGATCCGGCAGTCGGTGGCATCACGTACGACGAGTTGCTGGCGCGGGGCAGCGACGACCCGCTGCCGTGGAGCGTCGCGGACGAGCGGTCGACGATTTCGATCAACTACACCTCCGGCACGACGGGACGGCCCAAGGGCGTCCAGTACCACCACCGCGGCGCGTACCTGAACTCGCTCGCCGAGATCATCCATTCGGCACACTCGCCGGGGTCCCGTTACCTGTGGACGCTGCCGATGTTCCACTGCAACGGCTGGTGCACGCCGTGGGCGGTCACGGCGATCGGCGGCACGCACGTGTGCCTGCGGGCGGTGGACGCGGCGGAGATCTGGCGGCTGCTGGACGGCGAGGGGATCACACACCTCAACGGGGCGCCGACGGTGCTGAACACGATCGCCGGGTACGCCGGGGCGCATCCGCTGGCGCGTGAGGTGGTGGTGACGACGGCCGGCGCACCGCCGTCGCCCACGGTCATCCGGCGGATGACGGACCTGGGCGCGCGGCTGGTCCACGTCTACGGGCTGACCGAGACGTACGGCCCGTACACGGTGTGCGAGCAGCAGGAGCCGTGGATCAAGCTCGACATCGCCGAGCGGAGCCGGCTGATGGCGCGGCAGGGCGTCGGGATGCTGGTGACCGACGGGATCCGCGTGGTGGACGAGCAGATGCGTGACGTGCCTCGCGACGGCGCCACGATGGGCGAGGTCGTGATGCGTGGGAACAACGTGATGTCCGGCTACTTCGCCGACCCCGAGGCGACGGAGAAGGCGTTCCGCGGCGGCTGGTTCCACTCCGGCGACCTCGGCGTCTGGCATCCGGACGGCTACATCCAGCTGCGTGACCGGGCGAAGGACATCATCGTCTCCGGGGGCGAGAACATCTCGACGATCGAGGTGGAGGCCGCGCTGGACTCGCACGAGGCGGTGGCGGAGGTCGCGGTGGTCGGCGTGCCGGACGAGAAGTGGGGAGAGCGGCCGAAGGCGTTCGTCGTTGTGCGGTCCGGGGCGTCGGTATCGGCGGACGAGCTGCGCGAGCACGTGCGGTCCCAGATCGCCCGTTTCAAGGTGCCGGACCAGGTCGAGTTCGTTGACGAGCTGCCGAAGACCTCGACGGGCAAGATCCAGAAGTTCCAGCTCCGCGAGCGCGAATGGGGCGGGGCGGAGGCGCGTATCCAGGGCTGAGGCGACCCGGTGGCGGTCACCCTTTGCCGGCGCGGCCGGGCCGCCGGGGCGGCACTTTTTCGACAAAGTGCGACGGCGTCGGGACGCAAGCGCTTTCAGCAGCGGGGCAGCATGTCCCAGTCACGCAGCGTGTCTGCCAGCCGGTCGGTCAGGGCGAGCGCCGCGAAGGCGGCCTCGTCGACCCAGCGAGCGTCGGCCGCGTCGTCGCCCGCGCGCAATTCGCCGCCGCTGACCTGGCAAATGTAGTCGTAGATCGCGTAGCGCCCGCGGACCACGTGACCGGCCAGCTCACCCGGCCGCACGTCGAGCCCGGTCTCCTCGCGCATCTCCCGGACCAGGGCCTCAGTGTCCGTTTCGCCGGGTTCCACGCGGCCGCCGGGGATCGACCACATTCCGCGTCCGGGTTCGTTGGCGCGCTGGATGAGCAGCAAGCGGCCGTCGTCATCGTGCACGATTCCGCCTACGCACCGCACTGAACCGGGGCCGATCGCGCTCATGAGGGCAGCCTAACCGGTCGTGCTGGCAACGGAGCGTAACCAACGGATGAGATCACAGCCGGACACTGACCCAAGCGCGGGACTTACCTCCCGTAACACAGCGGAGTGCGGTACAACGTTACTGGTGAGCTTGCCAGTCCGACCCCTGAGTAAGAGACGGGATTGATCGTTGTGAACGCGAAGAAAATTGCCGGGCTCGTGGGTATCGCGTTGGTGCTGTTCTTCGTGATCGCCCAGCCGGGCAACGCGGCCAACCTGGTAGGCAACATCGTCGGATTCCTGCGTGACTCGGCCGAGGCCGTCATCACCTTCGTCAGCAACGTGTTCACTTCGTAGGCGGCCGGATAGGCTGGCTTGATGTTCGCCCCACGGGACCCCGACGAGTACCTGCTCGACACCGAGCGGCGCGTCGTCCGGGTCCGCAGGCACTGGGCGTACCTCGCTTGGGACACCTTCGAGGCCATCGCCCTCCTCGCCATCTGCGTGATGGTGTCCTACCTGCTGCCGCCGTCCCTGTGGGTCGTCCAGAACATCCTCTGGTACGCGGCGCTGCTGGTGGTGGTCGTGTACGCGTTCAAGGTCATCGAGTGGTGGGTCGAACGCCTCGTGGTGACCGACAAGCGGTTCGTGCTCACCAGCGGCGTCATCACCACCAAGGTCGCCATGATGCCGATCTCCAAGGTCACCGACCTCACCTACGAACGCTCGGCGTGGGGCCGGATGTTCGGGTACGGCACGGTCGTGGTCGAGTCGGCAGGCCAGATCCAGGCGCTCAACCGGATCGAGTTCCTGCCGAGCCCGGAAGAGTTCTACGACACCATCTCCGAGCTCGTCTTCGGCGACAAGCACAAGCAGAGCGAGCGCTTCTCCATGATCAAGGCCCAGCGCCTGGCGCGCGGCAAGAAGATCGTCGGCTGACACGTCGTTGTGCCTGGTCGGCCGCGTGCCGGGCGGGTAGGCGACAATGACCACGATGCGCATCGATCTGCACACCCACTCCACCGTGTCGGACGGCACGGACACCCCGGCCGAACTCGTGGCCAAGGCCGCCGCCGCGGGGCTCGACGTGGTCGCGCTGACCGATCACGACACCACCGCCGGCTGGGCCGAGGCGACCGCCGCGCTGCCCCCCGGTCTCACGCTCGTGCCCGGAGCCGAACTGTCGTGCGTGAGCACCCGCGGCATCAGCGTCCACCTGCTGGCGTACCTGTTCGACCCGGCGTCCCCGGCGATCGTTGCCGAGCAGACGCGGCTGCGGCAGGAGCGGCGCACCCGGCTGCGTGCCATGGCGGTGCGGATGGCGGCCGACGGCTTGCCCATCGACCCGGACCAGCTACTCGAATCCCTCGGCCCCGACTCCCCGGCCGGACGGCCCCACCTCGCGCAGGCACTGGTGCGTGCCGGACTCGTGACGAGCGTGGACCAGGCGTTCGCCGAGTACCTGGGTGCCGGCCGCGGCTACTACCTGCCGCGGCAGGACACGCCGGTGGCGAGGGCGATCGAGATGATCGCCGAAGCCGGTGGCGTGACCGTGTTCGCGCACCCGTTCGCGCGCAGCCGCGGGCGGATCGTGTCGGCACAGGCCATCGCCGAGCTGGCGGAGGTCGGGCTGACCGGGCTCGAGGTCAACCACCCCAACCACGACGAGTCGACGCGCGCCGAGCTGCGCGCCCTGGCCGATGAGCTGGGGCTGGTGCGCACCGGGTCCAGCGACTACCACGGCACCAACAAGACCATCCCGATCGGCGCCGAGACCACCGATCCCGAGCAGTTCGAGGCCCTGATCGACAAGGCGTCCGGCGCGCAGATCGCCGTCGGCTGAGACCTTCGGACCCGCGGCCGAGGGTCAGCCGCCGATGACCGGCGGGCTGATGCGGTTGCCGTTCCCGTCGGTGGCGCCGTCGAGGCCGAAGATGCTCTCCGGGTCGTCCTCGAGCAGATACGGGGCCCGCTCGTGATCTGAGTCCTCGTCCTTCTTCTGGTTGCCGGCCGGGCCGCCCATGCCCGCCGCTCCGGAGGTGCCCGCCTTGCCGGCGGCTCCCGCGCGGCCGCTGTTGGCGCTTTCCGCGGCGGCCCGGGCGCCGGGCTCGCCGACCCCGGCCTTGCGGCCCGCCGCCCCTTCCGCACCGGCGGCCCCACCGAGTCGTCCGCCCGCGGCGGCCCGGCCACCGACGCCGGCCCGTGGCGAGGCGCCCGTCCGGCCCGAACCTGATCCGGGGCGCGGCGACGTGCGGGTCTGCTCGGCCTGGCCCGGAGCGATCGGCATCATGCCCGCGCCCGGGGAGGTGGCCGAACTGCCCGGAACGGTCGCGGCGGGGGAACGGCCCCAGCCGCCGCCGTTGTCGGTCCAGCCGGCGTTCGGGGTGGCGCCGGTGGTCGATCCGGCGCCGGGCAGCGGAGTCGTCGGTGGCGCGATGCTACCGGTGGTCCGCACGCCGCCCGGTGAACCGCCCATCGGGCCGACGCCGTGTGAGCCGGAGGCGGATGTGTTGTCGTTCGCGGCGAACTGCGGCGTGGTGGTCCCGTCGGCGCCGGGCTGCGCGGTCGGTGTCGCGTAGACCGGCTGCGTCGAGCCGCCCGAGTGCAGCATGACGTCCCGCTGCGCCAGGACCGCGGCGGCCTCCTGCTGGGCCTGGTGCTGGAGGGCGGCCTGGTTCTGCATGTCGTTCATCGTGGCGCTGGCGCCCTCCCAGTCGCCGCCGGCGAACTGGCGCTGGGCGGCGGTCACCGATTCCTCGACCGATCGGCCCGCGGTTTCCGGCATGCTGTTGCGGGCGTTCGCGAGGGCGGCGGAGGTCTGCGAATAGCGGTTGGCCGACAGGAATGCCGAATCCTTCGAGCCGTCCGCCCACGTCGCGAGGGTGTTGAAGTAGCCGAACGCGGAGTTCGCGCCGTCGCCCTGCCAGCCGGCCTGCTCCTTGGTCACGCCCTGCCGGAGCACGGAGGACATCTCGCCGAAGGCGTTGCCGAGGTCGTTGACGATGATGCCCTGCTCGTCGACCTCTTCGGGGGAGACGCCGACGGTGACCATGTCCTTCAGGTCCTTGTGCGACATGGCGTTGTAGTCGCGATCCGAGGTGGGCAGGCCGTCCCGGTAGGAGCCGCCCTCGGCCTGCAGCTTCTGCGTGTAGACCTGGCCGGACTTGGTCGAGTAGTCGCCGGCGGCCTGCCCGGGATCGGTCGGGAACGACCACGGCGACTGGCCGGCGGATTTGCCCGCGACGTCCGCGTAGACCTCGGACTCGTACCTGCGGCGGGAGTAACCGCTCTCAGGCTCCGTCATCGCTTCCCATCCTCCCCTGTTCCCGATCGATCACGGTAGCGCGTCGCGAGCGTGCGTGTTAGCGATTCACCGCGGACAGGTGCTGGTTGACGCGGTCGCGCACCCAGTGGCCGATCCGTGCCCGGTCGGCCGGGGTGAACGTGTGCCGCTGCGCGCCGTCGGGCAGGCGCTCGACCGTGGTGAAGAACCGGCCGTCGAGCGTGTCGAACCAGGTCAGGCGGCCCGCGTCGGCGCCGCGGACCGAACACGACACCACGCCGGCCCGCTGTGGGGGCACCGCGAAGTAGCGGTCCGCGGCGCGCTTTTCGCGTGGCGGCTCGCTGCCGCCGAACAGATCGGCTCCGCCGTGCGCGTGCGAAACGTAGGCCACCGGCGCGATCCGCACGGGTGGCACCTCCGGCAGCACCTCGAGGATGTGCGGAAGCACCTGGGCCGCGCGCAGCTCGCTGAACGTGACGCTGTCGCCGGTCTGGCGGCTCAGCACGCCGCGCTCCCCGGTCCACCCGCCGCGGGACAGGACTTTCGCGCTGGTCACCAGGTCGGTCGCGACCTGGGTGACGAGGACCTCGGGACGGGCCCACAGCCGCAACAGGTCCTCGAATTCGTCGCGCAGCCGGCCCCGCGACAGGCGGCCGGTCTGCTGCCACTGCTCGAACACGCGCTGCCGCTGCTGGGCCCGCTCGGTGTGCGTCTCGCTCACGAACGGGATCCGGTGTGGGTAGACGAACCTGCCGAGCCCCAGTTCCTCGTCGAGGATGTCCAACTCCGCCGGTGCCGTCTCGAACGTCAACACCCACTGCCCCCTGATCCGGAAACCAACCGCCCAGATCATATGCGGCCGCCGACCGTGGGCGGAGCCGAAAGTGTCGGTGGTGGTGCGTACCGTAGTGAACGTGGAGCAGCAACTGGGGTTCGAGTTCGCGGTCCAGCCGCGGCGGTTGACGAAGGTGAGCCCGGCGCGTCTGGCCACTTTCGAGGACTGCCCGCGCCGGTACCGCATGGCCTACCTCGACCGGCCGGCCCCGCAGCGCACCGGCCCCTGGGCACACAGCACGCTCGGCGCGGTGGTCCACAACGCTCTGCGGGCCCTGTTCGACGTGCCGCCCGCGCGCCGGACGCCCGAGCGTGCCGCGGCGCTGCTTTCGGAGAACTGGCAGGACGCCGGTTTCGCCGACGGCGACCAGGCCGCGACTTATCGCGCCCGCGCCAAGGAGTGGGTCGCCGAGTACGTCGAGCACCACGACGTGACCAGCGACCCGGTCGGCGTCGAGCGCTGGGTGTCGGCCCCGGTGAACCCCGAGCCGGGGCAGCCCGCGTCGATGATCATCGAGGGCCGCGCCGACCGGATTGACCAGCGCGGCGGCGAGCTGGTCATCGTGGACTACAAGACGGGCCGCCGCGCGCCGGACGAGTACGAGGCGCGGAGCTCGCAGGCGCTGGCGATGTACGCGGTCGCGGCCGAACGCACCCTACGGCGGCCGTGTTCGAAGGTCGAGTTGCACCACCTGCCCACCGGCACGGTCGCGGAGGCGGCCCACACGCCGGAGAGCCTGCGCCGGCACCTCCGCCGGGCGCAGGAGACCGCGGAGGACGTCCGGCTGGCCACGGATACGCTCGAAGCAGGCGGTGACGCCGACACGGTGTTCCCCGCCCGCCCCGCCAGGCGCTGCGCCTGGTGCGATTTCCGGCCCAGCTGTGCGGTGGGTCAGCAGGCCGCGCCGGCGGCGAAGTCGTGGGAGCTGCTGGCGCCATAGGGCGGCTGGCCGCCTAGCCGTGGGAAACGGCGGAAACCCAGGCCCCTCAGGGAAGACTCCCCGTCGCGGGTGGCCGGGTTATACCTGCGCGCGGGCGTGGTGGAATCCTCGGGGGCTGGGCCCCGTCGAGGAGTGGGATACGTGAGCGAGGACATGACGGACACCGACGAGCTGGCCGTAGTCCCGGTGAACGGCCGGAGCCGGACCGCCCGGCGGTGGCGTGGCGTCACCGGGTCGCTCGCGGCCGGGCTCGTCGCCCTCGCTGTCCTCGTCCTCGGCGCCGGCGTCGTTGGCACCTTCGCCGACGTCCCCGGCCCCGGCGTCGCGCCGATGATCGCGCACCCCGTTGCCGTGGTGCTGGCGCTCGCCGCGCAACGCGTCGCCGACCGGAAGAACGGGCCGATGGCCGGCATCGCCGGAGTGGTCGTCCTGGCGATCGTCGCGACCGCGTTGTGGACCTTTTGGTGGGCCTAGCGGCCCGTCATCCGTCTTCCTGCACCTCCCGTTACCGCGCCCGGGCTTTACACTTTCCGATATAGGAATATGATGGTCCCATGGCACGTGCGGCGACGACCTCGGACGCGTTCAACGCGATCGCCGAGCCGCAGCGGCGGGACATCCTGGTCCTGCTGCGGGGCGGCGAGCGGCCGGTGACCGAGCTGGCGCGCGATCTGGGTATGAGCCAGTCGCAGGCTTCCAAGCACCTGCGGGTGCTCCGCGAGGTCGGGCTGGTGCGGGTCCGCGGCGTGGGCAAGCAGCGGCTGCACGGCCTGGACGCCCGCGGGCTGCGGCCGATGCACGAGTGGCTGGGCGGCTTCGAGCGGTTCTGGAGCGGGAGCTTCGACCGGCTGGAGGAGTACGTGCAGGACCTGAAACAGGCAAGGCAGGAGGCACCACCGGATGGCGACGACCAGTAGGCACGAGCCCGAACAGGCGACCGCGGACCGTGAGATCGTGATGTCCCGGCTCATCAATGCGCCACGGGAACTGGTGTTCGAAGCGTTCACACAGGTCCGGCACCTGTCGCGGTGGTGGGGGCCGGACGGGTTCTCCACCACCACGCGGTCCTTCGAGTTCCGCGTCGGCGGCGCCTGGGACTTCGTGATGCACGGGCCCGACGGGACCGACTACCAGGAGTGGATCACCTGGCGGGAGATCGTCCCGCCGGAGCGGATCGCGCTGCTGCACGGCGAGTCCCGCGACGACCCCAACGCATTCGAGTCGGTCCTGGCCTTCGAGCCGGTTGGCGAGGAGACCCGGATCGTGCTGCGGACGGTGTTTCACACCAAGGAACTTCGCGACGAGGCGGTGGCGAAGTACCACGCGATCGAGGGCGGCGAGCAGACGCTGCGCAACCTGGCGGCCTACGTCGCCGGACTCAGCCGGAATGAGACCACTCCGAAGGCGGCGGGGAGCTGATGGCCGGGAAGGTCTTCTTCAGCGTGACGATGTCGCTCGACGGTTTCCTGGCACCCGAGGCCGTGCCGCCCGAAGACGCCTTCTCACCCGAGAAACAGGACGACCCGGGTGTCCGGCGCTGGGTGCGGAAGTGGGCGGAACTGCAGGCGTGGGCGCTCGCGCAGCGGTTCTTCCGGGAGAACCTCGAGCTCGGCGATGGCGGCGAGGAAGGTATCGACAACGACATCGCACGGGCGACGTTCGAGCGCACCGGCGCGAGCGTCATGGGCAAGCGCATGTTCGACCTTGGCGAGCCGACGTGGCCGGAGGAGGCTCCGTTCCACACGCCCGTCTTCGTCGTCACCCACACCAGGCGTGACCCGTGGGCGCGGCCGGGTGGCACCACCTTCCACTTCGTCAACGACGGCATTTCCAGCGCGCTCGACCGTGCGCGCGAGGCCGCCGGCGACCGCGACGTCCGCATCGCCGGCGGCGGTGAGACGATCCAGGAGTACCTGGACGCCGGCCTGATCGACGAGTTCTCGATCACGCTCGCGCCTGTGCTGTTCGGCACCGGTATCCGCCTGTTCGACCGCGTGGACCCCGACCGCCTCGCCCTCGACCAGACCCGGACCGACGGATCGTCCCGGGTGACCCACCTGACCTACACCGTCGGCAAGCGCTAGCCGGCGTTACTGCGGCGTGCATACGCCGAGCGGCACTTTTTCGACAATCTGCGACGTTCAGGCCAGCCACGCGCGCCAGCCGCGGAGCAGCACGCGCAGCAGTTCGGCCGGGTTCTCGGTGTTCGGGGAGTGCGCGGCGCCCGGGATGACCTCGAACGTGGCGCCCAAGCGTGCGGCCATCTCGCGCTGGGCGGGAACGCTCCACGCGTCGTCCCGCTCGCCGGCGACCACCAGCGCCGGGACGCCGGTCGCGGCCAGGTCGTCCACCAGGTCGGGCTCCGCGCGCAGGCCCGCGGCCATCCCCAGCAGGCCCGCCGGACTCGACGCCAGGAACCGCATCCGCAGGAAGTCCTTCAGCTCCACCGGCATCGCCGCCCACAACGGCGATCGCGCGCTCACCTGCTCGCGCACCCGGTACACCTCGTCCAATCCGGACGTCCGCAACACGGGCTCACCGATCCCCAGCGCCTGCCGCCTCGCGCCGTCCGGCAGTTCGCCCGGTCCACTGCCCAGCAATGTCAGTCCCACGACCGGCGCGCCCGCCAGCACCGCGGCCCGGGCGACGAGACCGCCGTAGGAATGGCCGAGCAGCACTACCGGCCCGTCCGACGTGACATCCGCGACCAGCCCGGCCACGACCGAACCCAGCGCGGCAGGCAGGTAAGCCGCCTCGTCGGCGGGGCCCGGCGACTCGAACTGGCCCGGTAGATCGATCGCGACCGCGCGGAAACCTCCGTCCGCCAAACCATCCAGCAGCGGCGCGAAGTCCTCTTTGGACCCGGTGTAGCCGGGCACCAGGACGGCCGTGGCCTTTCCGGGAGCCGGTGTGCGCAGCGCCGCCAGCCCCCGCAGCCGCACCTTCTCGGCCCCGTGCGGAGTCAGCTGGCCGGTCACGACAACGCGACCAGCGTGTCGCCGCGCTGTTCGAGCAGCACGGGCCCGAGCGCGGCCAGGCGCACCGTGCCGGTGTAGCCGTGCCGGTCCACCGCGATGGTGCGGATCGTCGACCCGTCGGACTCGTTGAGCACCGCCAGCCCGCCCTGGATCGGCACGACCAGCTGGTGCGCGAACGTGATCCCGGGCCCGAGGGCGCTGTTCAGCGTCCACAATGGAGCCAGGTTGTCCCGGGACAGCGCCATCATCCTCGACCCGGTGTACCAGTACACGTTCGCCGACGTGCTCGACGTCGCCGGCGCCCGGCCGGTGGGGTCCTGCGCCAGGTCCGACGCCGGCAGATCCAGCGGATACGCGGCGGTCTGCTCGCCGTCGGCGTCGTACAGCACCAGCAGCCGCTGGTCCGGCAGCGCCACGGCCGTGGAGTCACCCGACATCGCGACCAGCCGCGCGTTGTGCCCGCCAACGATCGCGCTGAACGACACCTGCGGCTGGTCCGCCTCCTTGGGTACCGCCTTCATCACCGTCAGCCGATCACCGGGGTCGCCCGGGCAGCGCTCGATGACTCCGACCCGGCCGGATGCCATCGCGACCGACCCGTAGGTACAACCCGTGCGCGGCTGCTTGTCCGGGTTCACCAGCGCGGGGACCTTGCCGTACTCGCTGGTCTCCACGAGGTCGTCCCGCCACGTCACGAGCAGGTCCGGCCCGGTCGCGGTGACCTGGCTGCCGTCGGTCACGAGCCGTGTGCCCAGTTCGGCGCCGCCCGTGCGCTGTGCCTTGCGCAGGCCGGTGTCGATGCCGAGCCCGACCACCTCGGAGCAGCCGGACTCGCCGTTGGGGCCGTCCTGGCGGAACACCGCCACCACCCGGCCCCAGGCTTCGGCGGCGGTGCACAGCGGCAGGTCGCGCGCGTAGCGCCAGCGGATCTGACCGGTGCGCGGGTCGCGGCCGGTGATCTCGCCGCCGTCGGCGGCGGCCACGGCCGTGCCCTCGGCGATCGGGACCGGCGCCGCGTCGCTGGGCGCCTGCCACAGCTCGCGCAGCGTGGCGGGCACTGTCGCCGGCGCGACGGGCAGGGGCGCGCCGGGTGCGGAGGTCTCCTGAACGGTCGCCCGGCTTTCGCTGGTGGCCCAGATCACGACGCCGGTGACGACCACGACGACGGCGATCACGATCGCGATCACCCGGTCGCGCCGGCGGTTCCACGGCGAGCGCCGGTCCCGGTGCGGCTCCGCGGGGCGAACCGTGGTGGGCGGGTTGGCCAGCACGTCCTCCGTGCCGATCAGCCCGGTGGCTTCACCGCCCTCGGGACGGCGGTGCCGTCCCCCCTCCACGGGCTCGCTCACGTTCCTGCTCCCGGTGTTCGATGGCGCCCTCGGCGCCGGTCGACCTCAGTCTGCCGAACCCGGTGTATCAGACGTGTTCGCGGTCGCGCCCGCCGCGCCCGAACGACGGCGGCGGCGGCGACGCGCGGGACGCTCCGCGGCTTCGCCCGCCTCGCGCTCGGTCGGGCCCTTCTCGGACGGGCCCGACGCCTCCGCGGTCGCCTTGCCCGCGCGGGTACGACGACGGCCACGGCGTTCGTCGCCGCCCGTCTCGGTGGACTCGGCCGACTCGCCCTCGGCGGGCTTCGCACCGCGCGTGCGACGGCGGTTGCGGGTGGTCCCGCCGGAGCGGCGACGGCCGCCCATCTGCTCCTCCGGCTCGGCCGACAGGCCCGCGCGCGTCCGCTTCGACAGCGGCAGCCGTCCGGTGGCGTCCTCCGGGATGTCCAGGTCGCTGAAGAGGTGCTTCGACGTCGAGTACGTCTCGGCCGGCTCGGCCAGGTCGAGCTTGAGCGCGTCGTTGATGCTCTGCCAGCGGTGCAGGTCATCCCAGTCGACGAGGGTGATCGCGACACCCGTGCGGCCCGCGCGGCCGGTGCGGCCGATGCGGTGCACGTAGGTACTCTCGTCCTCCGGCGTCTGGTAGTTGATCACGTGCGTGACCCCGCCGACGTCGATGCCGCGAGCCGCGACGTCGGTCGCGACGAGCACGTCGACCTTGCCCGAGCGGAACGCGCGCAGCGCCTGCTCGCGGGCGCCCTGACCGAGGTCACCGTGCACCGCGGCGGCGGCGAACCCACGCTCGGCGAGGTCGTCGGCCACCTTCTGCGCGGTGCGCTTGGTTCGGGTGAAGATCATCGTCAGGCCGCGGTCCTTCGCCTGCAGGACGCGGGCGATCAGCTCCGGCTTGTCCAGGGAGTGCGACCGGTAGACGAACTGGGTGGTGCGCTCGTGCACCGCGCTGGAGTCGTTCTCCTCGGCCCGCACGTGCGTGGGCCGGTTGAGGAACGTGCGCGCCAGTTTGATGATCGGATCCGGCATCGTGGCCGAGAACAGCATGGTCTGCCGCTGGTCGGGCACCATGCCGAGGATGCGCTCGATGTCGGGCAGGAAGCCCAGGTCGAGCATCTCGTCGGCCTCGTCCAGCACGAGCGCGCGGACCTTGCCCAGGACGAGTGACTTCTGCTCGGCCAGGTCGAGCAGGCGGCCGGGCGTGCCGACGACCACGTCGACGCCCTTGCGCAACGCCGAGGTCTGCTGCTCGTACGGGCGGCCGCCGTAGATGGCCAGGGTGCGTACGCCCAGGTGCCTGCCGGCGTCGGTGATGTCGCGGGTGACCTGCAGGCACAGCTCGCGCGTCGGGACGACGACCAGCGCCTGCGGGGTGCCGTCCCCGGGGGAGGTCACGTTCTGCAGCAGCGGGACGCCGAAGGCCAGCGTCTTGCCCATGCCGGTGCGGGCCTGGCCGATCAGGTCGTCACCGGCCAGCGCGAGCGGCAGGGTGAGCGACTGGATGGCGAAGGTGTGCTCGATGCCGGCTTCGGCGAGCGCGCGCACGATCTCGGGGCGCACACCCAGCTCGGCGAAGGTCGGGGTGGCGGGCTCGACGTGGTCGGCCTGCAGCGGGTGGGACGTGTCGGTGTCCGGAACGCCGGTCTCGCTGTGCTCCAGGGTCACCGGGTCGATCTGGTCGTTGTCGGGATTGGTTGCGGTCAGTGTGATCGCCTCTCTCGTACCAGCGCGCACGGCCTGGTCGAGATTGGGCACTCAACCGGCGGGAAGGTCCACCGGGAATGCCTGGACGGCGTGCACGCGCATCATCTGCCGCTCACAGTGCGCCCGGGTCTGCTCGTCCTCCGGCGAGTCGAGGCGGGTGTGCCTCGGGTGGGGCGCGCTAGGCGCGGTTGCGGTAGCTTTCCCCGCCAAGTGTAGCCGGTACGGCCCCTGCCTCGGCGTTTCGGTTCGGTGTGTCCACGTTAGATTCGTCTCGTCCCCACGGCGGTACGCTCACGGCCGTGACACGAGAGATCAGCGAAGGCGTCGTCGACCTGCTCGGGGTCATCGCCTACGGCGAGCTGTCCGCGTTCGACCGGATGGCAGAGGACGCGCGGCAGGCTCCCACGCTGTCCGGGCGCGCCGCACTGGCATCCATGGCCGCCGCCGAGATCGGGCACTTCGACCTGCTCGCCAAGTACCTGGCCGACCACGGCAGGCGCGTCGAGGACGCGATGGCACCGTTCGTCGCCCGGTTCGACGCCTGGCACGCGTCGACGGCACCGAAGTCGTGGCTGGAGTCGCTGGTCAAGGCGTACGTGGGGGATGGGCTGGCCGCGGACCTCTACCGCGAGGTCGGCAGCTGGCTGGACCCGGAGACCAAGGACCTGGTGGTCACGGTGCTCGCCGACACCGGGCACTCGGCCTTCGCCGAGCGGGAGGTGGCCGCCGGCATCGAGGCCGACCCCAAGACGCGGGACAAGCTGGCGCTGTGGGGACGGCGGCTGCTCGGCGAGGCGCTCACCCAGGCCCAGTACGTCGTGGCCGAGCGGGACCCGCTGGCCGAGTTGATCGTGTCGTCCTCGGGCGACCTGTCGGGAATCGCCGGGCTGTTCCGCCGGTTGCAGCAGGGGCACACCAAACGGATGCAGGTGCTCGGGCTGGGCTAGCCTGGACGGTGCAGAACGTGGCAAACCAGTCGGAGGTACAGGTGGAGGTCAAGATCGGCATCAAGGACACGCCGCGTGAGCTGGTGGTGTCCAGTGGCCAGTCCGCCGAGGAGGTCGAGAAGCTGGTCGCGGATGCGCTGAAGACCGCGGACGGCCTCTTCAGCCTCACCGACGACAAGGGCCGGAAGTTCCTGGTCCCGTCGGACCGGATCGCCTACGTCGAGATCGCGCCCTCGGACGTGCGCCGGGTCGGGTTCGCGGTCGGCTCGTAACTCCTCGAAGACACGGAAAAGGGCGTTCACCACGCGGTGGTGGACGCCCTTTTCCAGTTCACCTCAGTCCGCGAGTGCCCTGAGCACCTCGAAGGGCGGGGTGCTCGTCCCCAAGATGCGGTAGCGGCCCCACGGGTCGGGGTCGGACAGCTCGCCCGTTGCCGAACCGTCCGGCGTGCGGATCTGGCCCGTCTTCTTCCGGCCGCCGCACAACGCGTCGAGCTCGGGGTTCGGTGCGGTCCGGCCGTACCAGCGGTAGTAGCCGTCGATCGGCTGGAACTGGCCGCGCAGCCGTACCTCCACGGCGATCTCGCGGCCCTCGACCACGACGGTCGCGGGGCCGGTGTAGCCGTCCTCGTCGTCAGCCGGCATCCGTTTCCCCCTGCGGGTGCGCCCGTCCGAGCTGGACGACCTTGTTCTCCTCCAGCGGCTTGTCCGGATCGATCGTGACCCCGTGCTGGCGGGCCAGCCCGTCGATGGCGGCCCAGATGATCTGCGTCAGGTACTCCACGACGCTGTCCCGGCTCATCGACCGACGCTCGAGCCACCACTCGCCGGTGTTCTGCACCATCCCGACGATCCCGTAGGCCCACGGTTCGGCCGCGCCGGAGTCCATGTTGAACATCCGCATGTAGTCGCCGAGCAGGGCGGTCAGCGCGGTGGCGATGAGCTCCTTGTCCTCGGCCACCACGTCGGCGTCGGCCGGCTTGCCCGCGAACGACCCGCGCACCAGGAGCCGGTACAGGTTCGGGTGCTCTTCGATGACGGTGAAGAACGCGTTGAGCGCCATGCGGATCCGCGGCACCGGCGCCAGCTCGGCGTTGATCGCCGGCACCAGGCGCGAGAACAGCAGCTCGGTGCCCCGCCGGCCGAGCGCGTCATACAGGTCGGCCTTGTCCTCGAAGTGCCGGTACAGCACCGGCTTGGTGACTCCGGCCGCGACCGCGACGTCGTCCATCGCCAGGTCCGGCCCGCGTTCGGCCAGGGCTTTCAGTGCCGCCTCGACGAACTCGGCCCGCCGCTCCACCCGGTGCTTGCGCCACCGGTCCCGCCGCGCGTCGCCGCTCGGCGGCTCGCCGGGCTTCGGGTGCTTGCCGCTCCGCTTGACACGATCCGTCACGCGGCCCATGCTACCAGAGGTAACTGTTACCACCGGTTACATGATTAGTCGGGAGCAGGCGATGACGCGCACGGTGAACGACCACGGCCGCGAAAAGACCGCCGACCGGTTGCTGAAGTCCTCGGCGAACAAGTTCTACGACCCCGAGGTCGACATCGACTGGGCGGCCCCGCTGCCGGCGGGCAAGCCCTTCCAGCCGGAGCACCGCAGTTCGCTCTACGGCACGCGCCTGTGGGACCGGCTCACCCCGGAACAGCGGCTCGAACTGGGCAAGCACGAGCTCGCCAGCGTCGCCAGCAACGGGATCTTCTTCGAGGTGCTGCTGATGCAGCTGCTGCTCAAGGAGCTCTACAACGGCGACCCGACCACGCGGCACGTCCAGTACGCGCTCACCGAGATCGCCGACGAGTGCCGCCACTCGACGATGTTCGCGCGCTCGGTGGAGCGGGCCGGCGCACCCGCCTACGGCCCGGTGAAGATCGTGCACCGACTGGGCAAGCTGCTGCCGGTCATCGGTTACGGTCCCGCGCTCTACGGCTCGATCCTGGTCGCCGAGGAGATCCTCGACCGCATCCAGCGGGAGAGTATGGCCGACGAGAACATCCAGCCGCTCGTGCGCATGGTCAACCGCATCCACGTGCTCGAAGAGGCCCGGCACGTGACCTTCGCCCGCGAGGAGGTCACGCGCCGGATGGCGGAACTGGGCAAGGCCGAGCTGATCTACCAGCGCTGGCTCATCGCCGCCGTCAGCTTCGCGATCACGCGCAGCCTGATCAACCCGCGCGTCTACCGGGCGATCGGGCTCGACCCGCGCGAGGCGTGGGAAACCGCGATGCACAACCCGCACTGGCACGAAACCATTCGCTGGTCCGGTGAGCGCATCATGGCGTTCCTGGACGACGCCGGGCTGGTCGGCCGGCCCGGCATGTACTGGTGGCGCAAGTCGTTCCTGCTGGGGGCCCGATGACGGCGGCGGTCCGTCGGAGGGGCACGGACCGCCGCTTCGTCACGAGCGACGGCACCGCCCTCCACGTCGATCTGTCCGGGCCGCGCAACGCCGCGGTCACCCTGGTCCTGCTCCACGCGTGGACGCAGGACCACCTGGAGTGGGACCCGGTGCTGCCGCTCCTGCCGACCGGTGTCCGCGTGCTGCGCTACGACCACCGCGGGCACGGCCGCGCCGATCCGGCACGGCCCGGGACGGCCACGGTCGCCCAGCTCGCCGACGATCTCGCGGAGCTCGTCACCGAACTGGCGCCGGCGGGCAGGCTGGCACTGGCCGGGCATTCCATGGGCGGGATGACCGTGATGGCGCTGGCCGAGCGGCATCCGGAACTGGTCGCCGAGCGGGTCGGCGGCGTGGCGTTCATCGCGACCTCGTGCAACGACCTGGACCGGCTGACCCTGGGGCTGACCGGCGCCGCGGGACGCGCGGCGATGCGCGCCGACAAGGCGCTCGGGCGCATGTTGACCCGATACGACAAGGACTCCGTGCCCGTCCCGGCCTCGCTGGCCAGGCCGGCGATCAAGTGGCTGGCGTTCGGGCAGGGGGGGGCCGGCCGGGCCGACGTGCGGGCGATGACCGCCCAGTTCCTGCGGGCACACCCGCGCAGCATGGGCGGCTTCCGGGATTCGATGTCCGGTCACGACCGGCGGATGGCGCTCAAGACGCTGCGCGGGACGCCGGCCGTGGTGATGGCCGGCGAGCGGGACCGGATCACGCCGGTGCACCATGCGCGCGTGATCGCGGAGGAGCTACCGGATGCCGAGTTCGTGCTGTTCCCGGGCGCGGGACACGAGCTGACCTACGAGCGGACCCGCGAGGTCGCGGCGCGCCTGAGCCGCCTCACGCGCCCCTGATCCCGCGGCACTTTTTCGACAATGTGCGACTTTCAGGCCTCGGGTGCGTGGTGGAGGGGGAAGCCGCCGCCGATGCCGCGCCAGGCGAGCGTGGCCGTCAGGGTGACCGCCTCTTCCCGGCTCATGGTGCTGTGGTGCGCCAGCCAGAACCGGGCGCTGACCTGGCTCAACCCGACCAGCCCGACCGCCAGCAGGCGCGCCCGGCCCTCGTCCAGCCCGGCGTCCGAGGTGATCGTCTCGGTGATGGCGTTGACGCATTCGGTGGTCGCGCGGTCAACCGCCTCCTGCACGACGGGCTCGCCGCGCAGGTCGGACTCGAAGATCATCCGGAAGGCGCCGGTCTCATTGGCGACGAAGTCGAAGAAGGCGCCGACGGCGGCCTGCACGCGCAGCTTGTTGTCGGTGGTCGACCCGAGCGCCTCGGTGACGCGCGCGACGAGGTCGTCGACGTGGTTCTCCAGCAATGCGGTGTAGAGGTCGAGCTTGCCGGGGAAGTGCTGGTACAGCACGGGCTTGCTGACACCCGCCTGCTCGGCGATCTCGTCCATGGCCGCCGCGTGGTACCCGTTGGCCGCGAAGACCCGCTGCGCTGCGGCCAGAAGCTGCGCCCGCCGTTCGGTACGGGGCAGCCGGACTCCCCGCTGTTGCGCCGCCGCAGTCTCCGTCATGCTTCCTCCCAAAGAACCCGTCCGAGATTACTCGCCGGTATCGCCGGGTCGCCAAGGGCCGGGTGGGTAGGCATCCTGGTTCAATGACCGACACCGTCCCGACTTCCCGTCCGGGTCCGGACTCCGGGGCGCCCCGGATGCCTGTCACCCACGTGCCGCTCTCCACCCGGGAGTTGCCCGAACTCGACCCGAAACTCCCGCCCTGGCCGGGCGAGACGGAAGTGGTCGGCGGGGTGTCCCTGCACGTCCGCCGCACGCCCGGCGCGGCGGCGGAGACCGTCGTCTACGTGCACGGGCTCGGCGGGTCGTCGACGAACTGGACCGACCTGGCCGCGCTGCTCGCGCCGACGGCCGGGGGAGTCGCGATCGACCTGCCCGGGTTCGGGTTCTCCGAGCCGGAACGCGCGTTCGACTACAGCCTCGACGCGCACGCCGAGGTGGTGGCGAAGTTCCTGCGCGGTCTCGGGTCCGGCCCGGTGCACCTGATGGGCAACTCCATGGGCGGTGCGGTGTCGCTGCTCGTCGCGGCCCGGCACCCCGGCCTGGTGCGCACGCTGACGCTCATCTCGCCCGCGATGCCGGATCGGCGGCCCGACCCGCGGCGGCTGTCCGATCCGCTGATGGCACTGGCCTACCTGCCGTTGCTGGGCCGCAAGGCACGCCGCAAGCTGGCGGCCTACACCGCGCAGGAACGGGCGAAGATGGTCATCAAGCTGTGCTTCGCCGATCCGGACTCCTTTCCCGAGAACCGGATGGCCGAACTGGTCGAGGAGCACAGCGCCCGTGCCGAGCTGGCCTGGGCGAATCTGGCGATGTCGCGGAGCACGTTCGCCATCTTCCGCACCTGGTTCGCTCGTGGGGCGGCATCGTTGTGGCGAGTCGCGCCCACGGTGGCGGCTCCGACGCTGGTGGTGTGGGGCACCGAGGACAAGGTGATCTCGGTCCGCCGGGCGGCGCGCACCGCGAAACTACTCCCGCGCGGGCGGTTACTGGTGCTGCCGCGTACCGGCCATGTGGCGCAGATGGAACGCCCGGAAGTCGTAGCGAAGGCTGTGCTGGGTATGTGGGAGGCGGTCACCACCGGTTCGTGGTAGGCCATTCGGGCTACCTCAACTCCGTTTTGTCACGACTCGGTCGCGCGTTGCGCAACTTTGTGCATGTGGCAATCTGGGTGCCGTGAACCGGGCGAGCGAGCGTGGCGAAGGACGGCGGACGCAGTACGCGCCTCGGTCGGGCAAGTCGTCGGTTCGCCTGAGCGAGGATCGCTACCGCCCCCGTGCCCGGCGCGTGCGCGGCGAGCCGCTGACCGCCTCGTGGAAGCCGCCGCAGGCGCAGCTGGAGCAGGACCCGGACGAGGCCCGCCAGGCGCGGCGCCGCCGGGGCCGGATGGGCCGCCTGGCCGGCGCGTACGGCTGGCGCGTGTACGCCCTCCCGATCCTCGTCGTGATCACCGTCCTGGTGGTGTTCAACACCGCCACCGAGCCGCCGCAGCCGGGGTCCGCGTCCCAGGTCACGGACGGAGGTGCCGGCCAGGCCGGTGACGGCGGGGTTTCCGAACAGCCCGCCGTACCGCGTGACCTCAACATCCCCACCGCCGAGCTTCCCGCCGGCGGTGATTTCACGCAGGGCGGCACGATGGCCTTCCACGTCATCCCGGTGGCGCCGGATGGCTTGAGGGGCAAGGAAGTCGGCACCGCCGGTGCGGTGAAGCACTACACCATCGAGGTGGAGAACGGTATCGACCCGGCCAGCTACGCCGGTGACGACGCCTTCGCCGGCGCCGTCGAGCGGACGTTGTCGGACGTGCGCAGCTGGATCGGCACCGGCAAGGTCAGGCTCCAGCGGGTCGGCGCGGACTACCCGGACATCGACTTCCGCGTGAGCCTCACCACTCCGGACACGGCCAAGCGTCCGGACGTGTGCGGGTTCAGCATCCAGTTCCCGACGTCCTGCTACTCGCGGAGCTTCGACCACCGCGTCGTGATCAACCTCGCCCGCTGGGTCCGCGGCGCGCTCGCGTTCACCGACCTCGGCCTGTACCGGCAGTACGCGATCAACCACGAGGTCGGTCACGCGCTGGGCAAATCGCACGTGGGCTGCCAGGAGAACGGCGGGCTCGCGCCGGTGATGATGCAGCAGACGTTCGGTGTCGCCAACAACTACGTGGCCCAGCTGAACTCGGTCGACCAGTACAACTCCAAGGCCGTCCCGGCCGACGGGAAGACCTGCGCGCCCAACGCCTGGCCGGTACTGCAGTTCGGCGACACCGCCCCCGTCGGCTGACCGGGTTCACATCATGGGACGGGCGGGAAGAGTCCGGTCCTGCCGGGTGTTGTGGATACTTGGGGAAGCGACAACGAGAGCCGCGCGATTTTGGAGGACCGATGGCAGGGACACAGGGTGGGGTGGCGGGAGCCACACTGCCGCCGCTCGTGGAGCCGGCGGCCGAACTCACCAAGGAAGAGGTGGCCCGCTACAGTCGGCACCTGATCATTCCGGATGTCGGGATGGACGGGCAGAAGCGCCTGAAGAACGCGAAAGTCCTGGTCATCGGTGCCGGCGGGCTCGGCAGCCCGGCACTGTTGTACCTGGCCGCCGCGGGTGTCGGCACGCTCGGCGTGATCGACTTCGACGTCGTGGACGAGTCGAACCTGCAGCGCCAGGTCATCCACGGCCAGTCCGACGTCGGCAAGCCCAAGGCCGTCTCGGCCAAGGAGTCGATCGCCGAGATCAACCCGTTCGTCAACGTCATCCTGCACACCGAGCAGCTGACCACGGCGAACGCGCTCGACGTCTTCCGCGGGTACGACCTGATCCTGGACGGCACCGACAACTTCGCGACCCGCTACCTGGTCAACGACGCCGCCGTGCTGCTGAGCAAGCCGTACGTGTGGGGTTCGATCTTCCGGTTCGAGGGCCAGGTCAGCGTGTTCTGGGAGGACGCGCCGAACGGGCAGGGCCTGAACTACCGCGATCTCTACCCCGAGCCGCCGCCTCCGGGCATGGTCCCCTCGTGCGCCGAGGGCGGCGTGCTGGGCGTGCTGTGCGCCTCGATCGGCTCGATCATGGTGACCGAGGCGATCAAGCTGATCACCGGCATCGGTGAGCCGCTGCTCGGCCGTCTGATCAGCTATGACGCGCTGGAGATGAAGTATCGCGAGGTCAAGATCCGCAAGGACCCGGAGACGCCGAAGATCACCGAGCTGATCGACTACGAGGCGTTCTGCGGTGTCGTGTCGGACGAGGCGCAGCAGGCGGCGTCGGGCAGCACCATCACCCCGGCCGAGCTGAAGGCCAAGTTCGACGCGGGTGAGGACTTCGCGCTGATCGACGTCCGCGAGCCGCACGAGTACGAGATCGTGAACATCAAGGGCGCCAAGCTGATCCCGAAGGACCGCATCCTGTCCGGTCAGGCGCTGGCGGACCTGCCCCAGGACAAGCCGATCGTGCTGCACTGCAAGTCGGGCGCGCGTTCGGCGGAGGCGCTGGCGGCGCTGCACCGGGCCGGTTTCAAGGACGCCACCCACCTCGGCGGCGGCGTGCTCGCCTGGGCCGCCCAGATCGACAAGAGCCTGCCGACCTACTGAGCCGACTCTGCGGGAGGACCCGTCGCGGCGCGCCGCGGCGGGTCCTTTCGTTTCCGGGCGGCGGTGGAACTTATTTGTGATCTGCTGACCGGCCCGCCGACGCCGGACACGACCTGAGTTGAACGCCCGAAAACGTTTCTCCAGCGCGGTAATCTCGGGCGGTGCCCGACGGTCCGAGAGCAGCGCCGCCACCGGTGGCTGTGCTCATGGCGTTCGGCCTCAACGACCTCACGCCGGAACCGCTGCCGGGCGGCGCGGCGTACCGCTGTGGTGAGACCGTCGTCTCCCCGGTCGCGGACCGCCCGAAAGCACTCTGGCTCGCGGACACTCTGCACGCCCTCGACGTCCCCGACCTGCGCATCGCCCGGCCCGCCCGCGCCCGGGACGGTCGCTGGATCGTCGCCGGGTGGTCCGCCCGCCGCTTCCTGCCCGGCGCGCCCGAGCACCGGCACGACGAGATCATGCTCGCCGCCCTCAAGCTCGCTCACGCGATGGCCGGACTGCCGCGGCCGAGACACCTCGCCACCAGGACCGATCCGGACGCGATGGCCGACCGGGTCGCCTGGGGCGAGGCGGACGTGCCGGTCGACGAGGCAAAGGGCGGCCGCTGGTTCGAGGTCCTCGCGGTCGCGCGAAGACCCGTGCGGTTGCCGGACCAGGTCGTACCGGGCGACCTCTTCGGCGCCGTCCTCTTCGACGAAGACGCCCCGCCGGGCATCGTCGGCTTCGATCCGTTCTTCCGGCCGGCCGAGTGGGGCGCCGCGGTGGCCGCGATCGACGCCGTCGCGTGGGGCGACGCGCCTGCCGACTTCCTCGAGCGCTGGTCCCATTTGCCGGAATGGTCCCAACTTCTCCTGCGTGCCGTGCTGTTTCGCCTGGCCGGCAACGCCCTCAGCCCGCGCGCCACGGCCGCCTCGCTCGACGGTTTGCGTGCCGCCGCGGCTGCGGTGAGCGAGATCCTGTAGCCTCCATCACTTCTCACCGGACATCCCCCGAATTGCCGTAGCAATGTCAAACGCCTGAAACATTTGGGCATTTTCAGGTAACACGCCGTTCCTACCGTCTTCCCGAGAGGCGGAAGGAGGTGCGCGTGACGCTCACCGCGGAACCCCAGGTCAAGGTGGCCACCCACTGTCCGTACTGCGCCCTGCAGTGCGGGATGAGCCTGTCCGGCACCGCTGTCGCACCCCGTGAGTTCCCCACCAACGGCGGCGGCCTGTGCCAGAAGGGCTGGACCTCGGGCAGCCTGCTCACCACCCCGACCAGGCTGACCACGCCATTGGTCCGGGTCGACGGCGAGCTGGTACCCACGACCTGGGACGACGCGCTCGACCTCGTCGCGCGCCGGATCGCCGAGATCCAGGCCGAGCACGGCCGGGACGGGATCGCCGTCTTCGGGGGCGGTGGCCTGACCAACGAGAAGAGCTACCTGCTGGGCAAGTTCGCCCGGGTCGCGCTGGGCACCTCGCAGGTCGACTACAACGGCCGGTTCTGCATGTCGTCCGCGGCGGCGGCCGGCAACAAGGCGTTCGGCATCGACCGCGGCATGCCGTTCCCGCTGACCGACGTCGGCAAGGCGGACGCGGTCCTGCTGATCGGCGCGAACCCGGCCGAGACGATGCCGCCCTTCATGCAGCACATGCGCTCGGCCATCGACGCCGGCGGGCTGGTCGTGGTCGACCCGCGCCGGACGCCGACCGCCGAGCAGGCGAGCCTGCACCTCGCGCCGGCGCCGGGCACCGACCTCGCCCTCGCGCTTGGCATCCTGCACGCGCTCGTCGCCGAGGGCCTGTTCGACCGGGACTACGTGGACAGCCGCACCCGCGGGTTCGAAGCGGTGTGGCAGATCGTGGCCCGCTGGTGGCCCGAGCGGGTCGAGCGGATCACCGGTGTCGCCGCGGCCGACCAGCGCCGCGTGGCCACGGTGCTGGCCAACGCCCGCAACGCCTACATCCTCACCGCGCGCGGCACCGAGCAGCACGCGAGCGGGTCGGACAACGTCAGCGCCTGGATCAACCTGGCCCTCGCGCTCGGCCTGCCCGGCCGGGCGGGCTCCGGTTACGGCTGTCTCACCGGTCAGGGCAACGGCCAGGGCGGCCGCGAGCACGGCCAGAAGGCCGACCAGCTGCCCGGATACCGCAAGATCGACGACCCGGCGGCGCGCGAGCACGTCGCGCGGGTGTGGGGGGTCGACCCGGGCACGCTCCCCGGTCCCGGTCGCTCGGCCTACGAACTGCTCGACGCGCTGGGCACCGACAGCGGGCCGAAGGCGATGCTCGTGTTCGGCAGCAACGTCGTGGTCTCGGCGCCGCGGTCGTCGCACGTCGCCGAGCGCTTGCGGACCCTGGATCTCCTCGTCGTCGCGGACTTCGTGCTGTCGGAGACCGCCGCGATGGCCGACGTCGTCCTCCCGGTCACACAGTGGGCCGAGGAGAGCGGCACGATGACCAACCTGGAGGGCCGCATCCTGTTGCGGCAGAAGGCGATCGACCCGCCCGCCGGTGTGCGCAGCGACTTGGAGGTCCTCAATGGACTCGCCGAGCGCCTCGGCCAGCCGGGGGAGCGGTTCCCGGTGCGGGCCGAGACCGTGTTCGCCGAGCTTCGCGAGGCCTCGAGGGGCGGGCTCGCGGACTACTCCGGCATCACCTACGAGCGGCTGCACGACGGCGAGGCCCTGTACTGGCCGGTGACGGGCACCGACCACGCCGGCACGCCGCGCCTGTTCCTGGACTCCTTCGCCCACCCGGACGGGCGCGCCCGGTTCGTCCCGGTCGAGCACCGGGGCCCGGCCGAGCCGATCGACGACGAGTTCCCGCTGATCCTGACCACCGGACGGGTGCTGCAGCACTACCAGTCCGGCGCCCAGACGCGGCGGATCGCCGAGCTGAGCGACGTCGTCCCGGAGGCCTACGTCGAGGTGCACCCGGACACCGCCGCCCGTCACGGACTCGCCGACGGCGACTGGGCCGAGGTGGTGTCCCGGCGCGGGGAGACCACCGCGCGGGTGCGCTACATCGCCTCGATGCGGCCGGACACGATCTTCCTGCCGTTCCACTTCCCCGGTGCGCAGCGGGCGAACCTGCTGACCAACCCGGCCCTGGACCCGACGAGCCGCATGCCCGAGTTCAAGGTGTGCGCGGTTCGTCTGACCAAGAAGGACGGTGCGGAATGACCCGCAAGGTGGTCGTGCTCGGTTACGGCATGGCCGGGGCCCGGCTGGCCGACGAGATCCGGGCCCGCGATCCGGAAGGCACGCGCGTCACGCTGACCATCATCGGCGAGGAGCCGCACGCCGCGTACAACCGCGTGCTGCTCTCCGCCGTCGTCGCCGGCACGATGCGTCCCGAGATGGTCCGCCTGCACGACGCAGAATGGGCCGCCGAGCACCACGTCGACCTGCGTACGAGCGTCCGGGCCGAGCACATCGACCGTGTGGCGCGGACGGTCCGGCTCACCGACGGGTCCACTGTGGACTACGACGCGCTGGTGCTGGCCACCGGCAGCAGGCCGTGGCTCCCGCCGATCGAGGGGCTCACCCTCGACGACGGCACTCCGGCGCCGGGCGTGGTCACCTTCCGGACCCTCGACGACTGCGACCGCATCGTGAACGCGGCCAAGGCCGGGGCGCCGGTGGCGGTGCTCGGTGGCGGGCTGCTCGGTCTCGAGGCCGCTCGCGGCCTGGCCGGGCGCGGGAACCTGGTCACCGTCGTGCACCCGGTCGGGCACGTCATGGAACGCCAGCTCGACTCCGGTGCCGGCGGGGTGCTCGCCCGTGCGCTGGGAGAGCTGGGCATCGACTTCAAGCTCGGCGCGGGTGCCGCCAGGTACGTGCCCGGCGACGGGCTCAAGCTCGACGACGGCAGCAAGGTGCACGCCGACCTGGTCGTGGTCAGCACCGGTGTACGGGCCGAGACCGGCTTGGCCGCCGAGGCGGGCCTGCAGGTCGACCGCGGCATCGTGATCGACGACGCCCTGCGCACCAGCGACGGCCGCATCCACGCGATCGGCGACTGCGCGCAGCACCCGGGCACCGTGTCCGGCCTGGTGGAACCGGCCTGGCAGCAGGCCAAGGTGCTGGCCGACCTGCTGACCGGGACCGACGTGTCCGCGCGCTACCGCGGCACGCAGGTCGTGACCAAGCTCAAGGCGCGCGGCATCGACCTCACCGCGCTCGGTGATGTTCACACCGACGTCGCCGACCCCGACGCCGAGGTCGTGTGCCTCACCGACCCGGTCCGCGGCCGCTACGCGAAGCTCGTCGTGCGCGAGGAACGGGTGGCCGGGGCGATCCTGCTGGGTGCGCCGGACGCCGCCGCGAACATCACGCACCTGTTCGACCGGGGTACCCCGGTTCCCGAAGACCGGCTCGCCGTCCTACTCGGACGCGCACTGCCGGGCGGGGCGACCGCCGCGTCGAGCCCCGCCGATATCCCGGCGGCCGCCGTCGTCTGCCGGTGCAACTCGGTGACGAAGGGCCGGCTGGTCGAGGCATTCCGCGCCGGAGCCACCGACGTCTCCGAACTCGCGTCCGCAACCAGAGCAACGACGGGATGTGGCACCTGCCGGGATGCCGTGTGCGGCATCGCGGACTGGCTCGCCACCACCGCCTAGACCTTTCCGCATAAAGGAGCAGGAATGACCACCACAGCCAGCGACACGACGCCCGCCGGGCGCAAACACTGGATCGAGCACTGGGAGCCCGAGAACGAGTCGTTCTGGGAGTCCACCGGCAAGAAGATCGCCAACCGCAACCTGTGGTTCTCGATCTTCTCCGAGCACATCGGCTTCTCCATCTGGACACTGTGGTCCGTCATGGTCCTGTTCATGGGGCCGCAGTACGGGTTCTCGGCGGCGGACAAGTTCCTGCTGACCTCGACCCCGACGCTGGTGGGCGCGCTGGCCCGCCTGCCCTACAGCTGGGCGGTGGCGAGGTTCGGCGGTCGCAACTGGACGATCGTCAGTGCCTCGCTGCTCCTGATCCCGAGCATCGGCGCGGCGATCGTGATCCACCCGGGCACCCCGTTGTGGGGCTTCCTGATCGTCGCGGCGCTGGGTGGTGTCGGTGGCGGCAACTTCGCGTCGTCGATGACCAACATCAACACCTTCTTCCCGGAGAAGGCCAAGGGCATGGCCCTGGGGCTCAACGCCGGTGGCGGTAACCTGGGTGTGGCCGTGATCCAGCTGATCGGCCTGCTGATCATCGCGACCGCCGGCACGAGCTCGCCGCGGATCATCCTCTACATCTACATCCCGCTGATCGTGATCGCCGCGCTGTGCTCGGCGCTGTACATGGACAACATCGCGTCGGTGAAGAACGACCAGAAGGCGATGCGCGAGATCATCGGTGACGCCCACACCTGGGTCATGTCGTTCCTCTACATCGGCACGTTCGGTTCGTTCATCGGTTACAGCTTCGCCTTCGGCCTGGTGCTGCAGAACCAGTTCGGCCGCACGCCGCTGCAGGCCGCCGCGGTCACCTTCCTGGGTCCGCTGCTCGGGTCGTTCTCCCGCCCGGTCGGCGGCTGGATGGCGGACAAGCTGGGCGGTTCGCGGGTTACGTTCTGGACGTTCGTCGGCATGGCGGCGATGACCGCGATCCTGATCATCGCGTCGAACACCAAGTCGCTGGCGCTGTTCACCACGGCGTTCATCGTGCTGTTCGTGCTGACCGGGATCGGCAACGGTTCCACCTACAAGAGCATCCCGGCCATCTTCCGCACCAAGGCCAAGGCCGCGATCGCGGCGGGCGCCGACGAGGCGGCCGAGCTGCTCAAGGCCCGCAAGCGGTCGGGCGCGCTGATCGGTCTGGCCGGCGCGATCGGGGCGCTCGGCGGCCTGTTCATCAACCTGGCGTTCCGGCAGTCGTTCCTGGACACCAAGAGCGGTGTGCCGGCCTTCGTCGGATTCCTCATCTTCTACGGGGTCTGCTTCGTCCTCACCTGGGCGGTCTACCTCCGCAAGTCGGACGCCCCGGTGAGCGAGCGCGGGCTGGCGCTGGCCGGCGCCCGGGTCTGAAGCAAGAAGAAAGCAAGCAGGAGGTTTAGGTAATGCGCACACTCGTCGTTGTCGGGAACGGCATGGTGAGCCATCGGCTGGTCGAGGCGCTCCGGGCCGAGGACGCCGAGGGCACCTGGCGGGTCGTCGTGCTCGCCGAGGAGCCACGCCCGGCCTACGACCGGGTTGCCCTGACCTCCTATGTGGACGGCTGGGACGTCCAGGCGCTCACGCTGTCCGGTTCGGACTACGCCGGTGACGACCTCGTCGAGCTGCGGCTCGGCGACCCGGTCACCGGCGTGGACCGGGCGGCCAAGAAGGTCACCACCGCGTCCGGGCACGTGCAGTCCTACGACGCGCTCGTGCTCGCCACCGGCTCACGCCCGTTCGTGCCGCCGGTGCCCGGGCACGAGCTGCCGGGTTGCTTCGTCTACCGCACGATCGAGGACCTGGACGCGATCCGGGAAGCCGTCGAGCGGGCGAAGACGACCAAGCGGGGCCGTGCCGCGGCGATGGTCGTGGGTGGTGGCCTGCTCGGTCTGGAGGCGGCGAAGGCCCTGCGTGACATGGGCCTCTCGCCGCACGTGGTCGAGATGGCGCCGCGCCTCATGCCGCTCCAGGTCGACGAGGGCGGTGGCCGGCTGCTGCACCGGCTGGTCACCGACCTCGACCTGACCGTCCACACCGGAACGTCGGCGGAGAAGATCGAGCAGGACGGCGACCGGCTGTTCACCAAGCTCACCAACGGCACCGAGCTCGACCTGGACCTGGTCGTGTTCTCCGCCGGTGTCCGGCCGCGCGACGACCTGGCCCGCTCGTCCGGGCTCGAGGTCGGCGAGCGTGGCGGCATCATCACCGACCTCGCCTGCCGTACCAGCGACCCGGACGTCTGGGCGGTCGGTGAGTGCGCCGCGGTCGAGGGCCGCTGCTACGGCCTGGTCGCCCCCGGGTACACGATGGCCGAGATCGTCGCCGCGCAGCTGCTCGGCAAGACCGGCGAGTTCCCGGGCGCGGACCTGTCCACCAAGCTCAAGCTGATGGGCGTCGACGTGGCCAGCTTCGGCGACGCGCACAGCACCGCCGAGAACGCGGTCGAGGTCGTGCTGTCCGACGCCGTGGGCGGCTACTACAAGAAGCTCGTCGTCTCCGAGGAGGATGCCGACGGCAAGCGGCTGCTCCTCGGTGGTGTCCTGGTCGGCGACGCGAGCGCCTACAACATGCTCCGCCCGCTGGTCGGCCGCCCGCTGCCGGCCGACCCGGCCGCGATGGTCGCCCCGGAGGGAGCCTCCGGCGGGGTGGGTGTGGACGCGCTGCCGGACGAGGCGCAGATCTGCTCGTGCAACGCGGTCAGCAAGGCCACCATCACCGACGCGATCGTGCACGAGGGTTGCGACAGCGTCGCGAAGATCAAGGGCTGCACCAAGGCGGGCACGACCTGCGGTTCGTGCGTGTCGATGCTGACCAAGCTGCTGGACGCCTGCGGTGTCGAGCAGTCCAAGGCGGTGTGCGAGCACTTCACCTACTCGCGCCAGGAGCTGTTCGAGATCATCAGCGCGACCCGGCTGACCACGTTCGGCGAGCTGATCGCGAAGCACGGCACCGGTGCCGGCTGCGAGATCTGCAAGCCGGCCGTCGCCTCGATCCTGGCCACGCTCGCCACCACCAACGGCGACGGCGGCCACGTCCTCGGCGGTGAGCAGGCCACGCTGCAGGACACCAACGACCACTTCCTGGCGAACATGCAGCGCAACGGCACCTACTCGGTGGTGCCGCGGATCCCCGGTGGTGAGATCACACCGGCCAAGCTGAAGGTGATCGCGGAGGTCGCCGAGGAGTTCGGGCTCTACACCAAGATCACCGGCGGGCAGCGCATCGACCTGTTCGGTGCGAGCGTGGACCAGCTGCCGCACATCTGGAAGCGGCTGGTGGACGCCGGGATGGAGTCCGGGCACGCGTACGGCAAGGCGCTGCGCACGGTGAAGTCCTGTGTCGGCTCGACCTGGTGCCGCTACGGCGTGCAGGACAGCGTCGGACTGGCTGTCGAGCTGGAGCTGCGCTACCGCGGCCTGCGCTCGCCGCACAAGCTCAAGGCCGGCGTGTCCGGGTGTGCGCGCGAGTGCGCGGAGGCCCGCGGCAAGGACTTCGGCGTGATCGCCACGGAGCGGGGCTGGAACCTCTACGTCGGCGGCAACGGCGGCGCCCTGCCGCGCCACGCCGAGCTGCTGGCGTCGGACCTGGACAAGGACACGCTGATCACCTACATCGACCGGTTCCTCATGTTCTACGTCCGCACGGCCGACCGGCTGCAGCGGACCGCGCCCTGGATCGAGGAGATGGACGGCGGGCTGGACCACCTGCAGGCCGTCATCGTGGACGACAAGCTCGGCATCTGTGACGAGCTCGACGCCGCGATGGCCAAGCACGTCGACAACTACGCCGACGAGTGGCGCGGCGTGCTGGAGGACCCGGACAAGCTCGCCCGGTTCACGTCGTTCGTCAACGCGCCGGGCACGCCCGACCCGACCATCTCGTTCCGTGAGGAACGTGACCAGAAAGTTCCCGTTCTGCTGGGTGTCCCGGAGGTGGTTTCGCGATGACCGCGGTGGAGGAGAAGAAGGCGACCGATGTGGTCGAGATCTGCCCGCTCGACAGGCTGATCCCCGGGCGCGGGGTGGCCGCCCTGCTGCCCGACGGCAGGCAGGTGGCGATCTTCCGCACCGTGACCGACGACGTCTACGCGCTGTCCAATGTGGATCCGTTCACGAAGGCGGCGGTGCTCTCGCGGGGCATCATCGGTGACGTCAAGGGTGTGCCGCACGTCGCATCGCCCATGCTCAAGCACCGGTTCGAGCTGGCGACCGGCTATTCTCTGGAGGACGAAACGGTGGCTGTGCGCACGTACCCCGTGCGGGTGATCGAGGGCGTGGTGTACATCCAACCATGATCGACTCCTCCGGCATCCTTCCGCTCGCCGGTTTCGCGGTGGGCATCACCGCCGCGCGCCGCGCGGACGAGCTCGGCGCGCTCCTGGTGCGCAAGGGCGCGACCGTGCGGTACGGGCCGGCGATCCGGATCGTGCCGCTGGCCGACGACACCGAGTTGCACGGCGCAACCGAGCGGCTGCTGGACGAGCCGGTCGACGTCGTGGTCGCGACCACCGGCATCGGGTTCCGGGGGTGGGTCGAGGCGGCCGAGGGCTGGGGTCTCGGTGAAGCGCTGGTCAACCAGCTCGGCAAGGCGTCGCTGCTGGCCCGCGGGCCGAAGGCGCGGGGAGCGATCCGGGCGGCCGGCCTGTCGGAGATCTACTCGCCGGCGTCGGAGAGCAGCGCGGAGCTGCTCCAGCACCTGCTGGAGTCGGGTGTGGATGGCCAGCGGATCGCGGTGCAGCTGCACGGCGAACCGCTGCCGTACTTCGTGGAGTCGCTGCGGGAGGCCGGTGCCGAAGTCATCGAGGTGCCGGTCTATCGCTGGGTCGGGCCGTCCGATCCAGGCCCGCTGGACCGGCTGATCGACGCGTTGCTGGACGGTTCGGTCGACGCGCTGCCGTTCACCAGCGCGCCGGCCGCGGCGAGCACGCTGGCGATGGCCAAGCGCACCGGGCGTCTGGCCGCGCTGGTCGAGGCGTTGACGCACCGGGTGCTGGTCGCCTGCGTCGGGCCGATCACCGCCGCTCCGCTGGCCGCGGTCGGGATTCCCACCGTGCAGCCCGAGCGGGCGCGGATCGGGGCGCTCGCCCGGACGGTGTCGCAGGCGCTGGTCGAGCGGTCACCGAAGCTGTGCGCCGCCGGGCGGCTCATCGAGCTGCGCGGTCAGGCGGCCATTGTGGACGGTCAGCTGTGCGAGGTGGCGCCCGCGCCGATGGCGGTGTTGCGGGCGCTGGCCCGCGAACCCGGCCGGGTGGTGTCGCGTCGTGAGCTGACGTCGGCGCTGCCCAGCGGCGGTGAGGAACACGCGGTGGAGACCGCGATCGGTCGGCTGCGCACCTCGCTCGGCGAGGGGAAGCTCGTGCAGACCGTGGTGAAGCGCGGATACCGGTTGGCGGTGGAACGATGATCGTGCTGGCAGCGCATGGAACGCGGGACCCGCAGGGTGCGCGGGTGATCGAGGAGCTCGCGGACCGCGTCCGGGCCGAAACACCGGTGCCGGTGCGGGTCGCCTACGCCGACGTCCGCCAGCCCGATGTCACCACCGTGCTCGACTCGGTGCGCGGCTACCAGGCGATCGTCGTCCCGGCGTTCCTCGCGGCCGGCTACCACGTGCGAACGGACATCCCGGCCCAGATCGCCGCGAGCGGGCACCGCAACGTCCTGCTGGCCGACGCCTTCGGCCCGGCGCCCGAACTCGTCGGCGTGATGCGTGACCGGCTGGAGTGGGCGGGCTACCGCCAGGGCGACGCGGTCGTGCTCGCCGCGGCGGGCTCCAGCGACCCACGTGCCCTGGCCGAGGTGCGGTACGCCGCCGACACGCTGTCGGCGATGCTCGGCACCTCCGTGCGGGTCGGGTACGCCGCGACGGCGCAGCCCTCGATCGCCGACGCCGTCGCCCACGCGCGCGGCCGCGGCCGCCGGGTCGCCGTCGCCTCCTGGCTGCTCGCGCCGGGCTTGTTCCAGCGCAAGGTGCTGGACGCGGGCGCCGACGTGGTCGCCGATCCGCTGGGCGCGCACCCGGACGTGGTCGACCTGGTGCTGGCCCGCTACCAGCAGGCGCAGCGGCAACTCGCACTGGCTGCCTGAGTTCCGCTGTCGCCCGATCGCGGCTTACGTCCGGGTTGACATGCAAGTGGCTACTTGCCTATCGTTCGTGCCGTGGGTGACGTCTTCAAGGCCTTGGCCGATCCCACCCGCCGCACGATCCTCGACGAGTTGACCGACCGCAACGGGCAGACGCTCTTCGAGATCTGCGCCCGGTTGATGACCAAGCACGGGCTCAGTTCGTCGCGGCAGGCGATCTCGCAGCACCTCGACGTTCTCGAGGCCGCCGGCCTCGTCGACAGCAGGCGCGAGGGCCGGTACAAGTTCCACTACATCAACACTGGCCCCCTCGAGCCGATCGTCGAACGGTGGCTCACCACACGGGGCACGGACGCAGAAGGGGACCGGGCGTGAGGATCAATTTGACGAGCGTGCTCGTCGACGACCAGGAGAAGGCCCTGCGGTTCTACACCGACGTGCTGGGTTTCGTGAAGAAGCACGACGTCCCGATGGGCGGCGACCGCTGGCTGACCGTGGTGTCCCCGGAGAACCCGGGCGGACCTGAGCTGCTGCTCGAACCCAGCGGCCACCCGGCGGCGAAGCCGTTCAAGGACGCGCTGGTCGCCGACGGCATCCCGTTCACCTCGTTCGCCGTCGACGACGTCAAGGCGGAGTACGAGCGGCTCCGCGGCCTCGGCGTGCGCTTCACCCAGGAGCCCACGGAGATGGGTCCGGTAACCACGGCGGTGCTCGACGACACCTGCGGCAACCTGATCCAGATCGCCCATCAGGCCTAGGTGGTTGGTGTTTTGGGTGGCGGTGCGGGTGGCGGAACCTGAGGCGGTGCGGGTTGCTTGTCCACCGCAAGCGGCTCCGCCGCTTATGAAACAACCTCGCCCCAGCTGATCCGCAGGTCCGCGAAGCCGCGGGTGGCCGCCACTGTCTCGGCCTCCGTTTCGGCGGCTTTGCGGGCCGCGGGCGGCAGGGGGTCGAACGCGGTGATCGTGAAGTCCAGGCGTTTTCGTCCGCTGCCCTTCGTCCGCCAGACGCCCGCCACCTCGCCGCCGGCGAGCAGCGCTCCCGGGTTCCCCAGGATCTTCCAGACCTCCTTCTGCCGCGCCCGGTCCGGCACCAGCACGGCCCGGTCGCGCGACTGCAGGAACGGGTCCCACGGCGGCAGCAGGCGCACCAGGTCCGGCTCCGGCGGACTCTCCAGCGCGGCCACCTCGGTCGCCGGGAGATAGGCCGGCCGCCCGGAAACCCGCACCTCGGCCAGGTCGTCCGGCCACATCTGCCGCACCGTCGACACCTTCGTGCCGACGAAATCCGCGGCTTCCTTGGCCGTCGCGGGGCCGTGCAGGCGCAGATAGTCGCGCACGACCGCGGTGGCGGCTCCCGGGTCCGGCGTGGTCCGCATCCGTGGACGCCCGGCCAGGGGTGTCAGCGTCGCCGGCTGGGCCCCGGCCTCCAGGCGCACACCGCCGTGGATCGTGGCCAGCCGCATGAGCTGCTCCAGGATGTGGGTGGCCTGACAACCGCGGCACCAGTACGACAGGCCCGCGGGGATGATCTTCGTGACCGCCGTGCTCACCGCGCCCTTCGTCATCGTGCGGGTGACGACTTTCCGGATCGCCTTCGCGGCGGTGAACAGGGCGTCGGTCGCGCTCATCCCGGCGCTCTCGACCTGCTTGCGCTGCCAGCCCATCCGCGCCATCGCGTCGTCCTCGCCGAGCGGGACCAGTGCGGCGGTGACCTGATCGATCTCGGGGGCGCGGTGGAAATGCGGTGCCCCGCGGTGCGTCCACGCCAGCACGAACCGCGGGTCCCCGGCGAAGGAATCCTCGGCGATCGGGCCGGGCAGACGCGCCGCGAGGGAGATCGCCGCGGTGTCGCGTTGGGTGCTCTGCAGGCCGAGATCGAACACGGTCAGGCCCGCGGGGTCCCGCTCGCCGCGGTGCAGACCCTGCGCCGCGATTCGGTAGGCGAGCACCTGCTCGCGATCGACGTCGAGCATCACAACCGGTGGTCGAAGGTGTAGGACATGGTTTCGCTCGCCCCGGCGATCGTGCCGCTGCCGGTGATCCCGGCCAGCTCACCGGTGCCCGAGCCCTCGACGACGGTGAACGTGCCGTGCACGCCGTCCGCGCCGTACGCCACTTCGTGCCGGATCACGAATCCGCCCTTGCGTCCGTCCACGCTGCCCTCGATCCGCTCGAACCCCGGCGCGGTCTGCGCGCTGCCGCTGTAGCCCTCTCCCGGGTAGTACAGCAGGTAGTCGCAGGCCGAGTCGCCCTCGATCAGGCCGGAGTAGGTGAAGGTGGCGTGCGCGTGGGCGTAGCGGGGGCCGTCCTCGGGACCGCTGACGACCTTCTCGTCCCAGCTCCGCATGGTGAAAGTGTTGGTCATGGCCACAGTCTGCGCCGCTTGGCTGACATCTTCTGTCAGGTTTTGGGGAGATACTGGAACCGTGCGAGCGAGCAGGTTGCTGTCGGTGCTGTTGCTGCTGCAGAACCGGGGCCGGATGACGGCCGAGGAGCTGGCGGACGAGCTCGAGGTGTCGGTGCGGACCGTGTACCGGGACATCGAGTCGCTGTCGGCGGCCGGCGTGCCGGTCTACGCCGAACGCGGACGGGCCGGCGGCTACCGGCTGCTCGACGGCTACCGCACCCGCCTCACCGGCCTGACCGGGGATGAGGCCCAGTCGCTCCCACTGGCCGGGCTGCCGGACGCGGCCGCCCAGCTGGGCCTGGGCACCGTGCTGACCGCCGCGCAGCTCAAGCTCTACGCCGCGCTGCCGGAGGAGCTGCGCAGCCGCGCCGGAAAGGTCGCCGAGCGGTTCGTGCTCGACGTGCCCGGCTGGTTCCGGGGCATTGAAAGCCTGCCGCGGCTGGCCGAGGTTGCCCAGGCGGTCTGGAACGGGCGGCGCATTTCCGTCCGGTATCGGAGGTGGGACAACAGCGAGACGAACCGGCTCCTGGAGCCGCTGGGGCTGATTTTGAAGGCCGGGAACTGGTACCTTGCTGCGCACTGCGAGGGGGCGGCCCGGACCTACCGGGTGTCCCGGATCCTCTCACTCGAGCTCGGTGCCGCGTTCGAACGCCCGGCCGGGTTCGACCTCACCGCCTACTGGCGGGAGTGGTCGGAGCAGTTCGAGCGCCGGATGTACCCGCGGGTCGCCGTGGTCCGGCTTTCCCCGCTCGGGCGGGACCTCGTACCGTTCTACCTGGGAGCGGTCGGCGCCCGCGCCCTGCGGGAGTGCCGCGAAGTTCCGGACGAAGACGGGTGGTTGCGCGTGGAGTTACCGGTGGAACCCGGCGCCCCGGCGCTCGGGGAACTGCTGCGGTTCGGGCCTGAGCTGCAGGTGCTCGAGCCCGCTGATCTGCGCGACAAGGTGGCGGCGGCCGTGGGCCGGATGGGTGCGTTTTATGGGTGATCTGAGCGGCGTCACGATCGGGGTGACCGCGGAACGGCGGGCCGAGGAGTTCATCGGCGCGCTGGAACGCAACGGCGCGACGGTGCGGCACGCGCCGTTGATCCACATCGTCCCCCTGCCGGACGACGTGCAGCTCCGTGCGGCCACCGAGGAGGTGCTCGCCGAACCCCTGGACTTCCTCGCGGTCACCACCGGAGCCGGTTTCCGGGGCTGGATCGAGGCCGCCGAGGGCTGGGGACTGCGCGACGGACTGCTCGCGTCGCTGACCCGGGCCCGGGTGTTCGTGCGCGGCCCGAAGGGCAAGGGCGCGGTGCGCGGGCTCGGTCTGACCGAGGAATGGGCCGCGCCCGACGAGAGCAACCGGGAACTGTTCGCCCACGTCCTGGACGCCGGCGTGTCCGGCGCGCGCGTCGCGATCCAGCTGCACGGCTCGCCGCTGCTGGAGCAGACCGACCTGTTGCGCGAGGCCGGAGCAGGGGTGATCGAGGTGCAGCCCTACCGGTGGGAGTGGCCGGCCGATCTGCGCCCGGCGCACGAGCTGCTCGCAGGTGTGCTCGACGGCGACGTGCACGCGCTGGCGTTCACCAGCGCCCCGGCGAGCGCGAACATGCTGAACCTGGCCCGCGAGAGCGGCAGCTACGACAACCTCGTGCGCGCGCTGCGGGGGGACGTGGTGTGCGCCTGCGTGGGCCCGGTGACCGCCTCGCCGTTCACCGAAGCGGGCGTCCCGACCCTGCAACCGGAGCGGCAACGCCTTGGCGCGCTGGTCAAGCTCCTGGTCTCGGAACTGGGCTCCTAGGGACCTCACGCCGCCGGCCGGCTTCGCTCCGCTACGCCGTCCGGAGCGGCAAACACGCCGGGGCGCGGCGTGTTTGCCGCTCGTGGCGCTGTGTTTGCTGTTCCGGGCATTGAGTTGGCCCAATCGCGACGGCGATCGCGGCCGGCGGCCGCGCAGTGCTCAGGGTTGCCAGCGGTAGGTGCGCAGGTCGACCTTCTGACCATCCGCGAGGACACCCTCCGCGCGGAGCAGCTCCAGTTGCCGGTGCACGAGGTGCGGCGCCGGCGTTCCGTTCGCGCGCAGGACCCGGTGCCAGGGCAGGTCCGCACCGTCCTCGGACAGGATCCGGCCGATCATCCGGGGTGACGGGGCGCCGGCCAGGGCCGCGATGTCGCCGTAGGTGGCGACCTTTCCGCGCGGCACGGTCGCGATCACCTCGCGCACTCGCTCGTGCAGCTCCTCGTCCACGTGACCAAACTACCGCCAGGGTGTGCCGGTGCCCGGATCTGTCGGGGGGTCATGATTCCATGCCAGACGTGAGTGGTGAGGGCATCCGGTCCCGGGCGGGCGCGCAGCTGGTTCGGCTGCCCGTCGCCGAGCCACGTCCGGAGGTCTGGGACGACGACGCGCGGGCGGTGCTGGCGGCGCCCCGCGGGTTCGTCCGGGTCCTCGGTGGGCCGGGCACCGGCAAGACCACGCTGATCACGAGCGCGGCCGCCGCGCGCGTCCGGAGCGGCGCCGATCCGGAGAGCCTGCTGGTGCTCACGGCGTCCCGCCGCGCCGCGAACGCCCTGCGTGCGGACATCACCCGCCGGGTCACCGCGCAGGCCGCCGACGGCATGCCGCGCACCATCCGTGAGCCGATCGTGCGCACCGTCCATTCGTACGCGTTCTCGCTGCTGCGCCTGCAGGCCGGGCTGCAGGACGTGCCCGCGCCGCGGCTGCTGTCCAGCCCGGAGCAGGACGTCGTGGTCCGCGAGCTACTGGCCGGCGACCTCGCCCGGGGCGCGCGGGACTGGCCCGAGCAGCTGCGACCCGCGCTGGCCGTGCCCGGCTTCGCCGAGGAGCTGCGCGACCTGCTGCTGCGTGCGGCCGAGCGCGGTCTGGGCCCCGAGGACCTGGTCAAGCTCGGCCGCCGCAAGGATCGGCCGGAGTGGGTGGCCGCCGGGATGTTCTGGCGGCAGTACGAAGAGGTCACCGTCCTGCAGGGTGCGGGCGGCAACGCCCTCGGCGCGCCGGGTTCGCCCGCGTTGGACGCCGCGGAGCTGGTCGCGAGCGCGCTCGTCGAGCTGGAGGGCGAGCCGGATCTGCTGGCCCGCGAGCAGGCGCGGATCCGGCACGTGTTCGTCGACGACGCCCAGCACCTCGACCACCTGCAGTTCCGCCTGCTGCGGCTGCTCGGCACGGCGGCCGAGGACTTCGTGGTGACCGGCGACCCGGACCAGGCGATCTTCTCCTTCCGCGGCGCCGACCCGGACCTGCTGACGCGCGCGGACTCCGACGGCGGCCGCACCGTGACGTTGACCCGCACCCACCGGATGAGCCTGGCCGTGCACGAGGCGGTGACGAAGCTCGGCGGCACCCTGCCGGGCGCGAACCGGCACCGCGCGATCACGATCGACCCCGAGGCCGAACCGGGCGAGGTCAAGGTGCGATTGCTGCCGACGCCGTCGGCCGAAGCGGGCTGGGTCGCCGACCAGCTGCGCCGCGCGCACCTCATCGACGGGGTGCCGTGGTCGGAGATGGCCGTGCTGGTGCGCTCGCCGGGACGGTCGCTGCCGGTGCTGCAGCGGGCCCTGCGTGCGGCGGGCGTGCCGATCGCGTCCGCGGCGGAGGAGCTGCCGCTGGCCCGCCAGCCCGCCGTGCGGCCGCTGCTCGCGGTGCTGCGGGTGGCCGGCGATCCGGAGCTGCTCGACGTCGACACCGCGGAGATGCTGCTGGCGTCCCCGCTCGGCGGGGCGGATCCGCTGGCGCTGCGGCGGATGCGGCGCGGCCTGCGACGGCTGGAGCTGGCCGGGGGCGGCGAGCGGTCGAGCGACGAGCTGCTCGTGGAAGTGTTGCGGGACAACGACAAGCTCGGCGGGCTCGCGGAAGCCGAGGCGGCGCCGATCCGACGCGTGGGCGGGCTGATCGCGGTCGCCCGCGCCGCCATCGAGCGGGGTGCCGGTGTCGAGCAGGTCCTGTGGGACGCGTGGCGGGAAAGCGGGCTGCAGAAGCGGTGGGTCCGGCTGTCCGCGCGCGGCGGGACGCTCGGTTCGCAGGCCGACCGCGACCTGGACGCGGTGGTGGCGCTGTTCCACGCCGCCGGAAACTACGTCGACCGGCTGCCGAAGGCGAGCGTCGCAGCGTTCGCGGACTACCTGTCGTCGCAGAACATCGCGGGCGACAGCCTGGCGCCGGTGGCCCTGCGCGGCGAAGGCGTGTCCCTGCTGAGCGCGCACGGTGCGGCCGGGCGGGAGTGGACGGTCGTCGCCGTCGCGAACGTGCAGGAGGGCAGCTGGCCGGACCTGCGGTTGCGCGGGTCGCTGCTCGGCGTCGAGCGGCTGGTGGACCTGCTGTCCGGGCTGGAGGAGGAGACGGTGTCGGCCACCGCGCCGATCCTGGCCGAGGAGCGGCGGCTGTGCTACCTCGCGGCCGGGCGCGCGAAGCGGACGCTGCTGCTCAGCGCGGTGATCGGGGAGGACGAGCAGCCGTCCCGGTTCGTCGACGATCTGGAGGCGGGCAGCGTCGACGAGTCCGGGCTGGACTCGCGGGTCAAGCCGCCGGGGCGGTCGCTGGTGCTGGCCGAACTGGTCGGCGATCTGCGGCGCGCGGTGTGTGATCCGGAGGTCGCGCCGGAACGCCGGGCTCGTGCGGCGCGGCAGCTGGCGCGACTGGCCCGGGCCGGCGTGCCCGGCGCGCATCCGGATGCCTGGTACGGCGTTGTCGAGCCGTCCACCGATTCACCGCTCTACGGCGCCGGGGACGTCGTGCGGATTTCGCCGTCCACTGTGGACACGTTGAAGAAGTGCCCGTTGCGGTGGCTGATCGAGCGGCACGGCGGCAGCGACCCGGCCCAGCTGGCGGCGATCACCGGGACGCTGGTGCACGAGCTCGCCCAGGCCGCGGCCGGCGGGATGGACGACGAGGGTCTGCGCCGGGCGCTGGACCAGGCGTGGGCGAAGGTCGACGCGGGTGCGCCGTGGTTCTCCCGCCGGGAGCGGAACCGGGTCGAGCAGATGGTCCGCAACTTCCTGGTGTGGCTGGAAAATTCGCGCCGCGAGCTGCAGCAGATGGGGATCGAGCAGGACATCGAGGTCGAGCTGCCGGTGGGGCCGGACGGCTTGCTGGTCAAGCTGCGCGGGCGGGTCGACCGCCTGGAGCACGACCGGGACGGCCGCCCGGTGATCGTCGACCTGAAGACCGGGAAGAACGCGGTGAGCGCCGCGGACGCGGAGCTGAACCCGCAACTGGCGGCGTACCAGCTGTCGGTGTTGCTGGGTGCGTTCGGCCAGCGGCGGCGCCCGGGCGGGGCGAAGCTGGTCTACCTGGCCAAGGCGCACAACAAGACGGGCGCGACACAGCGGGAGCAGCCCCCGCTGGACGACGAGAGCGGGGCGGAGTGGCTCGAGCTGGTGCGGAAGGTCGCGACGTCGGCCACCGGTCCCGCGTACGAGGCCACGGAGAATCCGGACTGCGACCGCTGCCCGGCCCGGGGCTCGTGCCCGCTGCGGCCGGAGGGCAGGCAGGTGACCGGCCCGTGACGCGCCATGCTGGTACCGATCCCGGGATCCGCGCTGGCGCGGCCGTGTTCCTGGCCGCGGCGGGCGCGCGATGCGTGTTGTCCGCTTCAGTCGCCGCGCCGCGCTGGGTGGCCCGCGCTGATCTCGGCGCCGCCGCATGACCGACATCGCCGGCCCGGCCGAAGTCGCCCACGCCCTCGGCCTCCATCCGCCCACGCCGGAGCAGGCCGCGGTGATCGCGGCGCCCCTCGAGCCCGCTCTGGTCGTCGCGGGCGCGGGGGCCGGTAAGACCGAGACCATGGCCGCCCGGGTGGTGTGGCTCGTCGCCAACGGGTTCGTCACCCCGGAGCGCGTCCTGGGCCTGACGTTCACTCGCAAGGCCGCCCGCCAGCTCGCCGACCGCGTCCGCGCCCGGCTGCGCCGCCTCGCCGGGTCGGGTCTGCTCGACCGGCTCGACCCGGGGGGCGCGCGTCGTGCCGCGGTGCTGGCGGGGGAGCCGACCGTCCTGACCTATCACGCCTACGCCGGCCGCCTCCTCGCCGAACACGGCCTCCGCCTCCCCGTGCAGCCCGGTGTCCGCCTGCTGTCCGAGACCAGCTCCTGGCAGCTCGCCCACCGCGTGGTGTCCACATGGGATGAAGACCTGGACACCGATCGCGTCCCGGCGTCGGTCACGGCCCAGCTGCTCGCCCTCACCGGCGAACTCGGCGAACACCTGGTCAGCGAGCACGAGCTCGCCGAGTACACCCGCCGGCTCTGCCACCTCGTCGAAACCGCCCCGCGCGCCAAGGGCCAGCGCGCCGCCATGCCGAAGACACTCGGCGAAACCGTGGCGGCACAACGATTCCGGCTCTCCCTCATTCCGCTGATCGAGGAGTACCAGCGCCGCAAACGCGCCGAGGGTGCGCTCGACTTCGCCGACCAGATGTCGCTCGCCGCGACCCTCGCCGCGTGCCACTCGGCCGTCGCCGAGGGGGAACGCGCCCGTTACGGCGCGGTCCTGCTCGACGAGTACCAGGACACCGGCCACGCCCAGCGCATCCTGCTGCGCGCGCTCTTCGGCGGCGTCGACAACGAGCCGCTGCCAGTCACCGCGGTCGGCGACCCCGCGCAGGCCATCTACGGCTGGCGCGGCGCCAGCGCGGCGAACCTGCCCCGCTTCACCACCGACTTCCCGCGCACGGGCCGCCGGCCCGCCCACGAGTACGGTCTCCTCACCAGCTTCCGCAACCCGGCCGAGGTCCTCGTCCTCGCCAACGGCATCGCCGAACCGCTGCGTCAGCGCGGTCTCGGCGTCGAACGGCTCCGCGCCCGCGACGGCGCCGACAGCGCCGACATCGAGGCCGGCCTGCTGCCGGACATCCGCACCGAGCGCGCGTGGGTCGCCGACGCCGTCGCCGCCCGCTGGTTCGCCCATCAAGCCGAACACGGTGCTCCACCGACCGCCGCGGTCCTCGTCCGCCGCCGGGCCGACATGGCCCCGATCGCGGCCGAACTGCGGGCCCGCAGCCTGCCGGTCGAGGTCGTCGGTCTCGGCGGGCTGCTCGACGAACCCGAGGTCGCCGACCTCGTCGCCACCCTGCGTGTCCTCGCCGATCCGCTGGCCGGCACGGCTGCCGCACGCCTGCTCACCGGCGCCCGTTGGCGCCTCGCGGCCGCCGACCTCGCCGCGTTGTGGCGGCGGGCCAACGAAATCTCCGCGCCGCCGCCCACCGAAGAGTCCGCAATGGACGATCTGTTCGCCGAGCGGGCCGAGCAGACCGGCCTGATCGACGCGCTCGACGACCCCGGCGATCCCAGGCGGTACTCCCCGGAGGGCTACCGCCGGATCCGCGAGCTGGGCCACGAGCTGGCCGCGCTGCGCCGCCGCCTCGACCAGTCCCTGCCCGAACTGGCCGCGGACGTCGAGCGGACGATGCTGCTCGACGTGGAAGCTCAGGCTCGTCCCGGGAGCGCGCGCCGCGCCCACCTGGACGCTTTCGCCGACGTGGTCACCGACTTCGCCGAAACCTCGCCCACCGCCACCCTGATGTCGTTCGTGGACTACCTCGCCACCGCCACACACGCCGAGGACGGTCTGACCCCGGGCGAGGTCGAAGTCGTACCGGACCGCGTGCAGGTGCTGACCGTGCATTCGGCGAAGGGCCTGGAGTGGGAGGTCGTCGCCGTGCCACACCTGGCGCGCGAGGTGTTCCCGAACAAGCGCCGGTCCTCGTCCTGGCTCCGCACCGTGACCTCTCTGCCCGCGGCGCTGCGCGGCGACTCCGCGGACCTGCCGGAGCTGCGCGTGTCCGACGGGATGGACCGCAAGGAGATCATCGAGGCCTTCGAGATCCACGAGCAGGACTTCGCCGAGCGTGAGGCGGACGAGGAGCGCCGCCTCTGCTACGTCGCACTGACCCGCGCCGAGCGTGCCCTCATCGTCTCCGGGCACTGGTGGAACGAGACGAGCGCGCGTCCCAAGGGCCCGTCGGACTTCCTCCTCGAGGTCGGCGAGCTGGTCGCCGACGGCGTCGGCAAGGTCGCACTCTGGGCGGAGGAACCGTCCGCGGACGAGGAGAACCCGCTGGTCAGCCAGGGCCGGTCGGCGCAGTGGCCGGCCGACCCGCTGACCGGGCGCCGCGACGCGGTGGCCGAGGGCGTCGAACTGGTGCGCGCCGCGCTGGCCGAGGGCGAGGTGGACGCCGGCGACGAGGACGACCCCGACGGCTGGATCACCGACACCGACGTCCTGCTGGCCGAATACGCGAGGCGGGCCGGCACGGCCGAGCAGGTCGTCCTGCCCGACCACCTGTCCGTGAGCCAGCTCGTGGAACTCGCCGCCGACCCGGCCGGGCTCGCCCGGCGCCTGCGCCGCCCGTTGCCGGTGCCGCCCAACACGTTCGCCCGCCGCGGCACCGCGTTCCATGGCTGGCTGGAGCGCCGCTTCGCGGGTGACCGCCTGTTCGACCTCGACGAGCTGCCCGGCGCCGCCGATCCGGACGAGGCGGGCGACGACGCCCTCGAAGCGTTGCAGGACGCGTTCGACCGCAGCGACTGGGCTCGGCGTACCCCGCACGCGGTCGAAGTGCCGTTCTCCACGGAGGTCGACGGCGTGACCGTGCGCGGACGGATGGACGCCGTGTTCGCCGATCCGGACGGCGGGTGGACCGTCGTGGACTGGAAGACCGGCGCGGTGCCCGACGGAGGCCGGATGGCCTCGCTCGCCGTGCAGCTGGCGGCGTACCGTCTGGCTTGGGCGTCGCTGTCGGCAACGCCGCTGGACAAGGTGCGGGCCGCCTTTCACTATGTGCGCGACAACTACACGGTGCGCCCGGTGGACCTGCTCGATGCCGATGGGTTGCGTGACTTGCTCGCGAGCGTTCCGCAGCCCTAGCGAGGCGAACGATGATCGCTTACGATCCGCGGGTGCGTGTCGCGGACGAACCGGACCCATCGCCCGTCGGCGTCGTCCGGATGCCCGAGTCGGCGGTCAGCCCCATCCGGTCCATCGGCAGACGGGTGCTCTGGGCGCTGGTCGCCCTGGTGGCCGCCGTGTTCCTGGTCTACCTCGGCCGAGACGGGTACCGGGACGTCAACGGTGACGGATTGTCGCTGCTCGACTGCTTCTACTACGCGACGGTCTCGCTGTCGACCACCGGCTACGGCGACATCACGCCGGTGACCAGCTTCGCTCGCTTGATCAACGTCCTGGTGATCACGCCGCTGCGGGTGCTGTTCCTCATCGTCCTGGTCGGTACCACGCTCGAGGTGCTGACCGAGCGGTCGCGCCAGGCGTTCCGGATTCAGAAGTGGAGGTCCAGGGTGCGGGACCACGTGGTGGTCGTCGGGTTCGGGACGAAGGGCCGGTCCGCCGTCAAGACCTTGCTCGGCGACGAGGCCGTCGAACCGAACAAGATCGTCGTGGTGGACACCGACCAGCAGGCGCTGGACGCGGCGGCCGCGATGGGCCTGGTCACCGTGCACGGCTCGGCCACCCGGTCGGACGTGTTGCGCGTGGCGGCGGTGCAGCGGGCGCGGGCGGTCGTCGTCGCCGCGGATCGGGACGACTCGGCGGTGCTGGCCACGCTCACCGCGCGTGAGCTGGCGCCCAAGGCCCACATCGTGGTGTCGGTGCGGGAGGCGGAGAACGTCCACCTGGTCAAGCAGTCCGGCGCGAACCAGGTGGTGGTGTCCAGCGAGACCGCGGGACGGCTGCTGGGCATGGCGACGTCCACGCCGGTGGTGGTCGACATGTTCGAGGACCTGCTGACCCCCGAGTCCGGCCTGGCGATCGCCGAGCGGCCGGCGGAGAAGTCCGAGGAGGGCGGCTCGCCGCGGCACCTGCCGGACATCGTGCTCGGCGTGGTGCGGGACGGGCAGCTCTTCCGGGTGGACTCGGCCGCGGTGGACGCCATCGAACCGGGCGACCGGCTGCTGTATGTGCGGAAAGTGACCCCGGCAGACCAGCCCGAGTGACACATCTCGCCCACCCGCCGGCCGCTGTGCTTCTCCCGGACGTTCTGAGAGCATGGGAAACGTGCTGCGCTGGAACACCCTCGCCGTCGCCGTGCTCGTCGGCATCGCGATCGTGACCGCCGTCTGGTGGGCGGGGCCGGGGATGCTGGGCACCGCGTCGGCGGCGCAGGGCACTGTCGCGCAGGCCACCGTCACCCAGGGTGCCGAGTGCTCGGCGCCGGACCCGCAGGAGACGGTGCGGATCACGGTCGGCGGCGAGACCCGCACCGGAACCCTCGACGCCTGCGGGCACGATGCGAACGACCGCGTCGACGTCACCGTGCCGGCCGCCGCCGGGCCCGGCGACATCCAGGTCCACCTGGCCGACGTCGTCACCGGTCACGACGACCTGCGCCGCCCGGTCGGGCTCGCGCTGCTGGCGCTGAGCTGCCTCGGCGGCGGCACCTACGCGTTCCTGGTCAACCGCGGTTCGCGCCGGGCGGCGGCGAGCGTCAGCTGACCTCGGAGGCGGGCGCGGCGAAGGTGTTGCACGTCGCGATCCGGTTGAACTGGGCACCGGCGCGCCACCACTGCGCGTAGTGGGCGTTGGTGCCGTGGTCGGAGCTGCCCGACGTGTTGTCACCGCGGGTGTCCTGGTCGCGCCACGCCTTGGCGTACATGTCCCGGGTGACTGTGCCGCCGTGGTCGACGACGGCGCCCATGAACATCCCGGAGAAGCACTGGGCCTGCAGTTCCTTGCGCCGGGACAGCTCCAGCCCGGCCGACGTGTTCTGCCCGACGGCGTAGATCTGCTGCCACACGGCGTCCATGATCCCCGCGACCTCCTGGACGTGGTGGCCGTACTCGTGGGCGAACAGCGCCAGGTAGACGCCCGGGTTGTCGCCGTACTGGTCGGTCTGCAGCCCGCGGAAGGGCACGTACAGGTTGTCGTCGCAGTAGTAGGCCGCGGTCGCCACGCTCACCGCGATCGTGCCGCAGGCCGTGGTGAAGTGCGTGCCGGTGGGGAAATGCAGGGCGGGCGGGGTGAACGGCAGGTTGAAGCGCCGCAGGAAGTCGCCCCACCCCTCGTTGAGGCACTGGTCGGCGGCGGTGAAGAAGGCCTCGGCGGAAGCCTCGTCGCTGTGCCACTCGGGCAGGTCGCAGGCGAAGTTCTGCAGCCCGTCGTTCGGGTTCTGCAGGATCGGGTGGTTCGCCAGATCCAGCACCTTCACACCGGCCGCCGGACTGGTCGCCGCGCCCGCGGCGTTGCCGCCGCTGACCACGGTGGTCGCCGGTGCGGCCATGGTGGCGGACGGGGGGTCGGGCTTGTCGTTGCCGACCGTGATGAACACGACGAGCCCGGCCAGCAGCACCACCGCGGCGCTCAGCGCGAAGGCGATGACCGGCCGCGGGGAACGCCGTTGCGCCCGGTGCCGCGGCGCCGACGCGGACGGCGGCGGCGGTTCCCAGGGGTTCGGCGGCGGAGGCGTCATCGGGCGTCAGCATAGTCAGCGAGCCTGCGGCGCGGAGCGAGATCACGACTCGGTGGCGGGACCGTGCCACCCGTGGCCGGTGCCGGGCCGCTCTGCGAGAGTGGGCGGCGAAGCGACCCGCAGTGAGTGGAGAAGACCCGATGAGCGACACCGGCGGCTGGACCGGCCCCGATCCGAAGGACCGGCCGGACGACGCCACGCCTCCCGCCGGAGGCTCGATCCCGCCTGCCCCGCCGCCGCCCGGCGCGCCGTATCAACAGCAGGGCTGGGGTCCGCGGCCCGGCTACGGCAAGCCCGGTGTGATCCCGCTGCGCCCGCTGTCGGTGGGCGAGATCCTCGACGGCGCCATCACGACCATGCGCCGTCACCCGGCGCTGGTGTTCGGGTCCTCGGCCGTCGTCGCGGTGATCGGCGCCGTGCTGGAGATGCTGGCCACCCGGTACTTCCTGCCGGACGTCCAGACGTTGCAGAACCTCGGTCCGGGTGCCACGAACCAGGAGGTCCAGCGTGCCGCGCTGAGCGTACTCGGCGACAGTGCCGTCATCGGCGCCGTCGCGGTGATCATCGGGCTGCTCACGCAGACGTTCCTGTCCGGCTTCCTGACCGTGATCATCGGCAAGGCGGTGCTCGGCAAGCCGGTGTCCTTCGGGGAGGCGCTGGCCGAGGCCCGGCCGCGGTTCCTGCCGCTGCTCGGGGCGACGATCGTCTACGGGCTGCTCTGCGTGGCCGGCTTCATCCTGTGCTTCTTCCCGGGGGTATGGCTGGCCGTCCTGTTCGGCCTCACCACCCCCGCCCTGGTGCTGGAACGCGCGAAGGTGGGGCAGTCGCTGGCCCGTTCGCGGCAGCTCGTGTCCGGCTCGTGGTGGCGCTGCTTCGGCGTCCTGTTGCTGGCCTTCGTGATCGCCATGGTGCTGCAGTACCTGATCGAGATCCCGTTCAGCCTGGCCGGGGGCGGGGCCGGCGCGCTGACCGGCCAGAACGTTCCCACCGGCTGGGGCGCCCTGCTGCTCGCCGCGGTGGGACAGACGATCGCCCAGACCATCGTGCAGCCGTTCGCCGCGAACACGACGGCCCTGCTCTACATCGACCAGCGGATGCGCAAGGAGGGCATGGACCTCCAGCTGGCGCGGGCGGCGGGCACGGCTTGATCGCCGCCTGGCTCACCGACGTCCCGGTCCTCATCGACCCCGACGACGCGCGACGCGCGGCCGAGGCCGAGCTGTCCGATCCCGTCTACGCCCTGGCCCGGCCGAGCTGGCTGGACCGGGCCGTCGGCTGGCTCGCGCAACGTCTCGCCGACCTGTTCAATGCGCTGGAGGCCGTGCCCGGCGGTGGATTCGGTGTGCTCGTCCTGCTCGCCGTCGTGGTGCTGGTGATCGTGGTGGTACGGCTGCGGGTCGGTCCGATGGCCCGGTCGGTGCGCCGGCCGGCCGCGGTGTTCGAGGACCGGACGCGCACCGCGCAGGACTACCGGGACGCCGCCGAGCAGGCGTTCGCCGCCGGGGACCTGGGCGCCGCGGTGCGCGACCGCTTCCGGGCGGTGGTGCGGACGCTGGAGGAGCGCGGTGTGCTCGACGAGCGGGCCGGGCGCACCGCCGGCGAGGTCGCGCGCGAGGCGGGCGGGCGGCTGCCGTCCGCCCGGGACGCCCTGTGGCAGGGCGCGGAACTGTTCGACGCCGTGCACTACGGCGGCCGTGCCGCGACCGGTGCGGGCTACCGCAGCCTCGCCGACCTCGACGAACTGGTCCGCCGCGCCCGTCCCGAGGTGCCGGCGTGACCAGTGTTTCGCCCGACGCCCGGCGGATCTGGCGGGCCGCGCGCGCCCCATTGGTGATCGCCGCGATCGTGGTCATCGGCGCGCTGGTCGTGCTGCTGGGCTCGGCGGGGCAACAGCACGGGACGCTCGATCCCGGCTCCGCCGACCCCGGCGGATCACGGGCGCTCGCCCGGTTGCTCGAACGGGAGGGCGTGCGGATCGTGACCGCGCGGACCTACGCCGACGCCGAAGCCGCGCTGAACGGCGACGCGACGCTGCTCGTGACCGGTCCCGATCTGGTCGAGCCGGGCCGGCTCGCCGCGCTGCGATCCCGCGCGGCCGACGTGGTGCTGGTCGGCCCCGGCGATCCGGTGCTGGACATGCTGGTGCCCGGTGTCGTCGTCAACGGCGAGGTCGACCCGTCCGTGCGGGTGCCCGGGTGCACCGTCGCGAGCGCGGTCGCGGCCGGTAACGCGGTGCTGGGCGGCCGCGTCTACGCCGCGCACAGCCGGGCACGCGGGTGCTACGACGGCACCCTGCTGCAGCTGCCCGGGGACCGCGGCGCCACCACGATCCTCGGCGGTGGTACCCCGTTGACCAACGACCGGCTCGCCGACGAGGGCGACGCAGCGCTGACCATGCGCCTGCTCGGCAGGCAGCCGACGCTCGTCTGGTACGTGCCCTCGCCCGCCGATCCGGGAGCCGGGATTGGGGAGCGGGCGCTGTCGGACCTCGTCCCGCGCTCGTGGTCGTTCGGCGCGATCCAGCTGGCTGTCGCGGCGGTCCTCTTCGCGTTGTGGCGGGCCAGGCGGCTCGGTCCGGTGGTGACGGAACGGCTGCCCGTCGTCGTGCGCGCCGCCGAGACGACCGAGGGCCGGGCCCGGCTCTACCGCCGCGCGCGGGCCGCCGATCACGCCGCGGCTACGCTGCGACAGGCGGCGATCGAGCGAATGCGGCCGTTGCTCGGCCTCGGCGCGGGGGCGGAACCGGAGGCCGTGGTCGCGGCGGTCGCGGGCCGGACCGGATGGCCCGGCCAGGCGGTCGGGGAACTTTTGTACGGTCCGGCGCCGGGGGACGACGCCGGTCTGGTCCGTCTCGCCGACGAGCTGGACCGCATCGAGAGGGAGATCAAGTGAGCGGGACGGACACAGTGGTCGCGGATTCGGACGCCCGCCAAGCGCTGGTCGCGCTGCGCGCCGAGGTCGGGAAGGCCGTGGTCGGCAACGACGCCGCCGTCACCGGGCTCATCGTCGCGCTGCTGTGCCGCGGTCACGTGCTCGTCGAGGGCGTGCCGGGCGTGGCGAAGACGCTGCTGGTGCGGGCGCTGGCGACGGCGCTGGATTTGGAGACCACGCGCATCCAGTTCACGCCGGACCTGATGCCCGGCGACGTCACCGGCTCGATCGTCTACGACGCCCGCTCGAGCGAGTTCTCCTTCCGCGAGGGGCCGGTGTTCACGAACCTGCTGCTCGCCGACGAGATCAACCGCACGCCGCCGAAGACCCAGAGCGCGCTGCTGGAGGCCATGGAGGAGCGGCAGGTGTCGGTCGACGGGCGGCCCCGGCCCCTGCCGGACCCGTTCATCGTGATCGCCACCCAGAACCCGGTCGAGTACGAGGGCACCTACCCGCTGCCCGAGGCGCAACTGGACCGGTTCCTGCTCAAGCTGGCCGTGCCGCTGCCCACGCGCGAGGACGAGATCGGCGTGCTGACCCGGCATGCCCAGGGCTTCGACCCGCGTGATCTCGCGGCGGCCGGGGTGCGTCCGGTCGCCGGGGTGGAGCACCTCGCGCTCGCGCGGGCGGCGGTCGCCCGGGTGACGGTAGGGCCGGAAGTGCTCGGCTACATCGTCGACCTGTGTCGGGCGACGCGGGCGATGCCGTCGGTGCGGCTCGGGGTGTCCCCGCGCGGGGCGACCGCGCTGCTCGCCGCGACCCGGGCGTGGGCCTGGCTGTCCGGGCGCGGGTTCGCAACGCCGGACGACGTGAAAGCGCTTGCGCGGCCGGCGCTGCGGCACCGGCTGGATCTGCGCCCGGAGGCCGAGCTGGAGGGCGCGACCGCCGACGGCGTGATCGAACGCGTGCTGGCGACCGTTCCCGTCCCGCGCTGACATGGCGATCACCGGCCGCGTCGGCCTCCTCGCACTCGTCGGCATCGTCGTGGTCGCGCTCGGG
>Ga0081455_10000492_pt1 | contig 51262 bp, 55 predicted proteins | sample TabmetS3T2R1_FD_70207 | JGI IMG/M metagenome (GOLD analysis project Ga0081455, IMG submission 70207) | Tabebuia heterophylla rhizosphere microbial communities from the University of Puerto Rico - S3T2R1 | ecosystem: Host-associated > Plants > Roots > Rhizosphere ...
GCAGCGGTAGCTGGCCGGGTCGTCGGGGACGGCTGAGTCGCCCGACCCGCGGCTGTCCAGCAGCACCAGTCGCCGGTACGCCGACAGCCCGCCGAGATCGCCCAGGTACGACGACGCGCGGGCGGGACCACCGGGCAGGCAGACCAGCACGGCTCCAGCGCCCTTCTCGTGGTAGGCCAGCGCGGTCCCGTCGTACGAGTGGAAGGTCGGCATGACCGCCATTCTGCGCTGTTCAGGCGGTCACAACGGGGCGTCAGGCGCGGCGGAACTCTGGGCGGGCGTTGGGGCCGCGCGGACGGTCGTCGGGCGCTTCGCGGCCGGGTGAGGTCAGGGCCCGGATGCTGTCCCCGCTGGCCTGGACGACGCCGCCGTCGCCGATCAGCCCGAACGCCGGGTACCCGCGGATCCCGAACGCGGTGCGCAGCACGACCTCGTCGGCCGGGGCCAGGATCACCCGCGCGACGCCGATCAGCCGGGTGATCAGCCCGGCGTCGCGGGCGGCCTCGGCGTCGAAGCCCTCGCCGGTCAGCAGCCACCAGGACGCCTTCAGCCGGCCGACTGTGGCGGGGAGGAGCAGGGAGGAGGCGGCCTCCGGCACCAGACCCAGCTGGACAAAGGGCAGGGCAAAGCGGGCCGAAGGCGTGGCCAGGACGACGTCGCAATGCAGCAGCAGGGTGGTGCCGATGCCAATCGCGGCGCCGCGCACCCCGGCCACCAGCGGCTTCGGAAAGCCGGCCAGCGCATCGAGGAAGTCCAGCACCGGCGTCAGCCCGGCCTCGCCGCCCGCCGCCAGGAAATCGGCGATGTCGTTGCCGGCCGAGAAATCCTCGCCGCCGACGATGATCGCCAGGCGCACGGCCGAATCCTCGGCCGCGGCCTTCAGCGCCGTGGTCATCGCCTCGTACATGGCGAGGCTGATGGCGTTCTTCTTCTCCGGCCGGTTCAGCCGGATGGTCAGGACCGGCCCCTTGGTTTCGGTCAGGACGGTCATGGCGGTCTCTCCCATGGGCTTCGGAGCGCCACGGTAGAGAGGCGGCCGCGGTCCTGTCGAGAGGTCAGCGGCCGAGCAGCCCGCGCGCGGCGAGGCTGAACCACTGGTAGGCCACCACCGGATCGCGCTCGACCCCCTGGCCATTGGCATAGCGCACGCCCAGATTGAACTGGGCGAAGGGCACGCCCTGGTCCGCCGCGCGCCGGTACCACCGGGCGGCCTCCTGGAAGTCCTGGGCTATGCCATCTCCGTTGGCCAGCCGCAGCGCGAGCTGATACTGGGCCGGCGGCAGCCCCTGCTCGGCGGCCTGGCGGTACCAGCGCGCCGCCTCCGCCGGATCGCGCGGCACGCCTTCACCGGTGGCGTAGCGCTGGCCCAGCTCGTACTGCGCCGGCGCCGACCCGCGCTCGGCCGCACCCCGCAGCGGCAGGATCTCACGCGAGACCGCGAGCGCGGTCAGCCGGCCCTCGGCGCGCAGCTGCTCGAGCGCGGACCGGGCCGCCTGGTTGCCGCCCTCGGCGGCGCGGGCGTACCACTCCGCCGCCTGGGCGTCGTCGGGCTCCACCCCGCGGCCGTAGGCATAGAGGAAGCCCAGACGGAACTGCGCGTGCACGTCGCCCTGCTCCGCCGCGCGGCGATACCAGGCCACGGCGGCGGCCGGATCGGCGGCACGGCCCTGCCCGCGCTCGTGCATGAGCCCCACCATGAACTGCGCGGCGGCATCACCGGCTTCCGCAAGGGGAAGCCACACCAGGTACGCGGTGTCGTAGTCACCGCGGTCATAGGCGAACCGGCCGTCGTCGAATCCGGTCGCCGCGGAGGCCACGCTGGCCACGGACAGGAGCGTGGCCAGACATACGAGCGAGAGGAGTCGACCTAGCGCCAGCGCACCTGCACCTTGATCTTCGGGTACTCTGGCTCGCGACCCTCCACGTCCACGATGCGCAGGATGCCGTCGGTCGACTCGAGGAGCAGATTGTTGTTGGAGAAGCCGACGAGCTTCCCCCAGGCGCGCGGGACGCCGACGTCGTACTTGGCCGGCGTCTCGGCGGCCACCATGGCGGGCGCCAGGTGCGAAACCCAGAGATCGGCCGCGATGGCCATCAGACTCACGGCGATGACGGTGAGCACACCCTTGACATAGCGATCCGCGAGCATGCGTGTGTCCTCCTCCGCCGCGGCCGAGGGCCGGGCTCGGTTAGAGCAGGCCGGGAACGAACGCGTCGCGGCCCCGAACGTACGTCGCCTGGCGCTGGGCCGCATTGCGGTTGATCAGCGGGCGCATGTACATGGGGTGTGTCGCGCAGCGGACCTCGTGCTCCAGCTCGGAGAGCTGCTTGCCGCTGTCCGGGTCCACGATCACCTGGAACCGGTACTGATAGGGATTGCTCTCCTCGGTGACCAGCCCGCGCTGGTTCAGCCACTCGTGCGGGCCGGAGAAGTCGGCGATGTAGACCGCGATGTGATGCCCGTCGTAGGCCGGGATCGGCGCGTCGGTCTCCCGGAAGACGACTTCCTGGTGCAGGCCCATGCTCACGTGGGCCGCGGGCGCTCCGTTGTCCTGCGCGAGCGTCGCGGCCGCGTGGAACGCCTGCTGATAGAAGCGCACGATCCCCGGGGCCGCGCCGCGGACGACCGGCACTTCCACGCGCCCGATGCCGAGCGTCATCTCACCCCACTCCGGCCCGGGTCCCACGCAGCGGAACTGGTTCCCCCACGGGCAGGTCACCGCCACGTGCTTGTCGCGCACCTCGAAGGCGAACTTCGTGCCAGTCAGGGCCTCGCGCACCGAGGATAGCCGGCGGGTCAGCGCGTCGAGATCTGGCACCACCAGCTCCACGTGCCCCTGCACCACCTGCGGCTTGGCGGTGGGCAGGTGGAACTGGGTCTGCCCCGCGTTGGCCCACATGTTATCGATGCTCACCATCAGGTAGGGATCACGGGTGAGCCCGAGCCCGGCAATGTAGAACAGCGTGGCCGCCTGCTGGTCCGGCACGCGCACGTTGACGTGCTCCAGCAGAATGATATTGCCCAGGTCCTGCTGCCGCCGATCATAGGTCGTCGTCGCCGCCATGCCCGCGGGCCTCCCCTGCCCCGCGGGCAAGCATACTACCTCAGCGGGCGAGTCGCACTCCTGCATTCCCCGTCGCGGTCGGCTGGCCCTGGGCCAGCCGGTGCCCCAGGCGAATCAGTGCTGCCGCGACTCGGCGCGACCACGTGGACGGGCGGTCTCGCCTCAGCAGGGCCAGCCGCGCGCTCTGCTCGCGCAGCTCGGCGAGCCGGTGGGTCACGATCATCACCGCCGCGTACTCGTTGTAGTCCATCGCGCGTCCCCCGATCAGGCCGCTCGACTGAGGCGGTCGCTCGTTCGGCCGGGTCCGAGGGTCACCGGCCGACGCAGCGGCCGCGGCTCCTGCGGGATCAAGACCAGATGCACCCGCGGCGTCTCGAGCCGGTCGAGTCGACGGAACAGGTCGTGGGTGATGCGGCCGATAGCGCCCACCAGGCCTTCGCGCTGCAGGGGCAGGTGCACCGACACGATCCAGCGTCCGGTGATGCTGCGGCGCACATCGGGTGCCGCCACCGCGCCCAGCTCACGGTGGATGGCGTCGGTCAGCGCGATCTGCCGAGCCACCCGCACGTCCCGCGCGGCCGCCACGCGGCTCGTCAGGGCCAGCAGGCCCCACACTCCCAGGAATGGAATCAGCGCGATGGTGATCGCTATCTGCGTGTCCACGCTCATTGTCTCCTCCTCGGTGTCGCTCGTTCACCGAGTGAGACACCGGGGTCGCGGAGACGTGAAAGGAAAGCGGCGGCCGGCGGGGAGACTCGCGGAAGCGGGACCCCGCGAGGCGTGCAGCCGAATCAGGCGGGAAGCGGGTGCAGATCCGGCCGGCAGGTCGTGCAGGGCTCGAAGCCGGCGGCCTCGGCGCGCTCGCGGGTGCCGAACAAGGTGAGCACCGACAGCGGCCGAGAGGACAGCGATCCGCAGGTCGGCACGCAGTACTCGTGCTCGCCGTTCATCAGCGTGTACATCGCCTCCCGGCGGACGCGGAAGTCGTCGTGCGCGGCCACCGCCCGCACCCCCTCCACCGCGAGCAGACGTTGCTTCAGCTCCACGCGCCGACCCGCGTATCCGGTCAGCGCGCCGGTGCTGCCGATGATGCGGTGGCATGGGATGACGATCGGCAGCGGATTCCAGCGGAGCGCCTGGGCCACCGGCCGCACCGCCGACGGCATGCCCAGCCGCGCTGCGATACCCGCGTAGGAGGTGACGCCCCCGTAGGGCACGCTCGCGGTCGCCTCGAGCACGCGCCGCTGGAAGTCGCTGCGCATGCGACGGAAATCGAGCGTCCAGTCCAGCCGCGTCCGCCGCCCCTCGAGGTATTCGCGCAGCTCGGCCCACAGGCCTTCGGTGGCGTGGCGGTCCTCCACCGCCTCCTCGCCGAGCAGGCGGCGCACCCCGGCCCCGAGCGAGCCCGAGGCGGGAAGGTACTGCACCAGCGCGACACCCTGCTCGGACCGGGCGATGAGCATGGGCCCGAGTGGCGACGGGAAGATCCCGAAGCTCAGCAGGCGCGAGCGGAGATCGGCGAGGCTCGCGCTCAGCTGGGCGCGAGCCAGCGTGGGATCGTCGCCCGCCACCGGCACGCTGCGCAGCGAGCGCACCACGCCCTCCACGCTCCGGTAGTGACCCAGCTCTTGCCGGCACGGGACGCAGGCAGCCACGTGGCGCTCGACGCGCTCGGTGGCGGCCGCGTCGGCCTCGCCGGCGGCCACCGCCAGCAGGTGGGGCTCGATCTCCCGGCAGGACGTCGGCTGCCTGCTCATGACCGGGGCTCCGTAGTGACCGCCAGGTGTCCATCGAGCCCTCGGCGAATCTTCCGCAGGGCCTGAAACACGTGGGCGCGGGCGCTCTCCTCCGAGCATCGCAGGCTCGTTCCGATCTCCGCGTATTCGAGCTCGTGCATCTTCCTCATGATGAACGCCAACCGCTGCTTCTGGGGCAACCCGCCGATCACCTGCTCGACCCGGGCCCGCGCCTCGTCGGCCACCGCCACCCCATCCGGGTTCGCCCCGGCCGAGCGCAACGGCAGCTCGAGCGCCGCGGCCGCATACGCCTTGCGGCGGCGTGACTGGGCGCGGAAGTGATTCCGCCCGAGATTCGTCGCGATGGCGAAGAGCCAGGCCCGGACATTGGCGCCGTCCGGGAGGGCGCGGTACGCCCGGAACGCGCGAAGGAAGGTCTCCTGCGAGAGATCGTCGGCATCGCTGGCGCGCGCCGTGATCCGCAGCAGGTAGCGCCGTATCTCCGCGTGATGGGCCCCCACCACCGCCTCGAAGGCATCGTCTGCCATCACCCTGCCCATTGAGACCCCGAAGCCGCCCGGGTGTGAAAGCAGCCCGCCCATCGCCTAGGTGCCCACCGCGACGCGGGCCTTGCCGGTGGTCTCCGCCTGCTGCTCGCGTACGAAGCGCATGGCGACCACCGTGGCGACGGCCAGGCTCATCGCGAGGGAAACCAGCAGGGTCGCACCCAGGGTCAGCAGCACCGCGCGCTGGGACTCCAGGATCGAGCGAACTGACCCCAGCAAGACCAGATTGACCCGCAGGGTCGGCATGACCGCCTGGGTCGCCAGCCAGTCGCCGTCGTCGAGCTCCACGATCCCGGTCGTCTTCCGACGGGACAGCTCCCGCACCACCGGGTGCCCCTTCCAGTCTGCCTGCGTGATCTGTCGCGTCTTCGGATCCAGGTAGATCGCACGCTGGTCTCCGTCGATCATCACCAGCCAGCCGCCCGGTCCGGCCGCCGCCTGCTCGATGGCCTCGATGGAGGCCTGAAGGCGGATGCTGCCCAGCAGGTAGGCGACGATCTGCCGATCGAGTCGGATGGGCACCGCCGTCCCCACGATGAAGTCCCGGCTGGCGCGTCCGTAGATGATGCCGGAGATGGCCGGCCGCTGGGTGCGGATCGCCTCCTGGAGCAGCGGTCGGTCCGCGTAGCGCAGGTCGAGGTTCGAGGTGCCGTCGGGGCCCACGAGCGGACTGAACGCGAGCGGCTTACCGTCCGGCGCCACCACGAACAGCGTGGGCATCTGCAGCGTTGCGCGCATGGTGTCGATTTCGCGCTGCAGCGCGCGCGGCTCGTGCGAGGCCCAGCTCTGGGCCAGGTGGGCGGCGAGCGGCTCCAGCGAATCCAGCCGATCCCGCACCTGGCTGTCGGCGAGCCGGGCCAGCACCCGCACCGTCTCCTGCCGCTGGGAGCGCGCGTCCGCCAGGGCCTGCGGCTTCAGCCGCGTGGTCCAGGCCAGTCCCACGACCATGAGGGCGAGGAAGGACACCAACGCCCACGTCGAGCCGAGGAAGATCAGGTGCGACCAGCGAAATCCCGCCATCGGCTCCCCATGGCCAGCGATGATACCGCGCTTGACAGGGTCACGGCCCCGCCGCATCATCGGCCGCGCAGCGCGGAGACAACCGCCCATGACCGACGGCGTCAAGATCGACACGGTGCGATCCGGCTCGAGCGGCGTGCTCGGCCGCTCCCTCAATAGCGCCCGCCACCAGCACTTCGTGCTGGATTCGCCGTCCGGGCCGAACGAGGCGATCACCAACGGCGAAGCGTTCCTGGCCGGTATCTCCTCGTGCGGCGTCACCCTGATCGAAAAGCACGCCCACGATACCGGTGTCCCCCTCGCGCGCATCGACGTGGTGATCGACGGCATCCGCAGCAACGCGACGCCCAACCGCTTCCAGTCCATCCACGTGAAGTTCGCCCTGCGGGGGATCGACCAGGCGACCGCCCGGTCGCTGGTGGAGACGTGGCAGGATCGCTGACCGCTGTACCGCACGGTCGCGGTCGCGACCGAGGTAAAGGTGGACGTCACCGCGGTTCCCGTGTGATCCATTGAAGCCGACCCCTCACCCTGCCCTCTCCCCTGAGGGGAGAGGGAACGCCAGGAGACAACCGTGAAAGCTGCCGTGCTCTACGAAGCCAATCAGCCGCTCCAGGTGGTGGAGCTCACCCAGGAAGGCCCGAAGGTGGGCGAGGCCCGGGTCAAGGTCAAGGCCGCCGGGATCTGCCACAGCGACTGGCACATCATGAACGGCGATTGGACCCCGCCGCTGCCGATGGTGCTGGGCCACGAGGCGGCCGGCGTTGTCGAGGCGGTCGGCCCGGGCGTCACCAACGTCAAGCCGGGTGATCACATCATCTTCTCGTTCCGGCCCCACTGCGGGCGCTGCCTCTACTGCTCCATGGGCCGTTCCATCCTGTGCGACGGGTACACCTCGCCGCGCTGGGGCATGCTGGATGGCACCTACCGCCTCAAGCGGAACGGGCAGGACATCCACCAGATGGCGCGCATCGGCACGTTCTCCGAGCAGGTGGTGTGTCCCGCCGAGATGCTGGTGCCGATCCGCAAGGAGATGCCCTGGCCGCAAGCGGCCCTGATGGGCTGCTGCGTGCCCACCGGCGTGGGTGCGGTCACCCGCTGCGCGGAGGTCGAAGCGGGCGCCTCGGTGCTGGTCATCGGCTGTGGCGGCGTGGGGCTGAACGTGGTGCAGGGCGCGCGGCTGGCCGGCGCCTCCACCATCCTGGCCGCCGACCTGCTCGACAGCAAGCTCGCCTACGCCAAGGACTTCGGCGCCACCCACACCGTCAACGCCAAGAGCGACAACGTGGTGGACCGGGCGCGCGAGCTGACCGGGGGCCGCGGCGTGGACTACGCCTTCGACGCCATCGGCGGCGAGGCCACCACGCTGCAGATCGTGGACGCGATCCGTCCCGGCGGCACCGCGGTGATCGTCGGCATGGCCGCGCTCAACGTGCGGGCGCCGATCACGCCGTACACCATGGCGCTGCAGGAGAAGGCCATCAAGGGCACGATGTACGGCTCGGTGCGCCCCAACACCGACTTCCCGAAGCTGGTGGATCTCTACCTGGACGGCCGCCTCAAGATCGACGAGCTGATCAGCCGCACCTACAAACTCGAGGACATCAACGAGGGCTTCACCGCACTCCGCACCGGGCAGGTTGCCCGCGGCGTGGTCGTCTTCAACTGAGCGCGCGCTCATTCCTGCAGCGGCTGCTCTCGCGGTCGCTGGGGCGATGGCTCAACCCCCGTCCCGGCGGCCCGATCGCGCCGCCCGCCCCGCTCGAGACGGTCCTGGTGGGCGACGACTCGCCCGCCGCGCTCGTCCGGCTCCTGTGCGGCCGCGACAATGCGGCGCGGGAGGCGGCCCTGCCGCGCTTTTTGCAGTACCGGGGCGTCGCCTTCACCCGGCATCGCTTCACCCGGCCGCAAGGCCGCGGCGACACCTTCGCGGTCGAGCTGGGCGAGGGCCCGCGAGTGCTGGTGCTGTGCGCGCACCACGACGCGATTCCGGGGAGCCCGGGGGCCAACGACAACGCCGCCGCGGTCGGCATCCTGCTGCACCTGATCCCGCGCCTGCCCTCGCGGATCGCCCGCGGCTGGCGCGTGCGCCTCCTCTTCACCGCGGCGGAGGAGCTCGATTTTCTCGGCGCGCGCGCCTACGTCGAGGACACCGCGCTCCACGACGTGGCCGGCGTGCTGAGCCTCGAGCTGTGCGGCATCGGCGACACCGTCGCGTTGTGGGACGCGGACGAGCCGACGCCGTTCCTGGGTGCGGTGACCACCGCCCTCGAATCCATCGGGATGGCGCGCGAGTCCGGCTACCGCGTGGTGGGACGCATCCCGATGTTCGGCAGCGACCACCGGGCCTTCGCGGCCACCGGACTTCCCGCCTACGGCTTCACCATGGTGCCGGCGGCCCACGCCGACGCGCTGCGCCGCTTCGTGCTGAGCCCGCTCCGATCGAGCGTGCGGAGCCTGATCCGCCGCCCGCCACCCTTCCACACCTACCACACCAGCGACGATGCGCTGGAGACGCTCGAGCCGGCCGCGCTCCACCGGGCCGCGGCCGCCCTCACCGCGGTGGTGGCCGGTCTCGATCGAGTCCCGGCCGCCTCGCCGCGCGTCTGAGCGATCTCCGTTCGAGGGCGGGCTCCCGCCCCGCGGCATCCTGCGCTGGGGGAGGCTCGCAGGGGCCGTCGAGGCTCCTCCGACTATTAGCTGAGCGTCGCCACCTTCTTCCGCTCGATCAGCGCGAAGTCGATCTGGGCGCCCAGGCCGGGTGCGGTGGGCGCGCGCACCATGCCGTGCGAATCCACCTCGATGTCGGCCACCAGCCCGTACTTCTGCGCTTCGGCCGGCAGCAGCACCTCGAAGAACTCACAATTGCGAATGGCCATCGCCACGTGGAGGTTCGCCACGTTGTTGAGCGAGTTGCCGCCGTGGTGAATCTCGAAGTTCATGTGGAAGCCCTCGGCCAGATGGGCCGCCTTCACCAGAGCCGAGATGCCGCCCTTGACCGCGACGTCACCGCGGAGGAAGTCGGTGGCGCGGGCCACGATCCAGGGCGCGTAGGCGGTGAAGCCACCCGGCGAGTACTCGGTGGCGAGGATCGGGATCGACAGATGCTGCTTGAGCTTCACGTAGTTGTAGAGATCGTCGTCGGCCAGCGGATCCTCGTACCAGTAGTAGCCGAGCCGCTCGATGGCGCGGCCGACCCGGATCGCGGCCGGATAGTCGTAGGCCCAGGTGGAATCGAGCATGAGGGTGAAGCCGTCGCCCACCATGCGCCGAACCGCCTCGCAGATCTCGATGTCGACGCGCGGATCGGTGGGCGGATGGATCTTGTAGGCGGTCCATCCCTCGGCCTTGAACCGCGCCGCCTCCTCTGCGTAGGCCTGCTTGGACGCCAGCACCGCGGAGCTGGCGTAGGCGGGCAGCCGCTCGCGATAGGAGCCGAGCAGCCGGTGGATCGGCAGCCCGGCCAGCTTACCGGCGAGGTCCCACAAGGCCACGTCGACGGCGCCGATGGCCCGCCAGGTCGTGTGGCGATTGCGTGAGAGCATCGCCTGGTAGAGGCGCTCGCGCTCGAGCGGATCCTGGTCCATCACCAGCGGCTTGAGCGCGCTCATCAGCGACTCGGCGTCGTACTGCGCGCCGCGACTGGCCGAGCCCAGGAACGCGTGGCCCTCCGCGCCCTCATCGGTGCGCAGCGCGAGGAGCCCGAGCTGGCTCTGCCCGCCGAAGCGGCCGGTGTGCCGCCCGTAGGTGGTGGCCGGGATGTTGTCCCAGGCGAACAGCGTGAGCGTCATGTCGGTGATCTTCACCAGGCGCCTCCCGCCCGCGACGCGGGCCTTGCGAATTCCCCGAGGGTACAACGATTCGGGGCGCCCGATTCTGCTAGATTGACCGCGTGAAGCCTGAGGCGAAGCCCACGGCCCGGCCCGCGATCCCGCGCGACGGGGTGGTGCGGCTCTTCCGCGATCGCGGCGGACGCAACGGCAAGACGGTCACCGTCATCCACGGACTGCCCGAGCGCGGGCCGGCGCTCGAGGCCCGCCTCTCCGAGCTCAAGAAGATGTGCGGGGCCGGAGGCACGGTCCGGGCCGATGCGATCGAGATCCAGGGCGATCACCGCGACCGCCTCGCCGAGCGTCTCCGCGCGCTCGGCTACCGCGTCAAGCTGGCGGGCGGCTAGGCTTATTCCACTTCCTTCAGGCGGAGGATCTCCGGACGGCCGTCCATGAACTCGCCCATCTTTCTGCCGAGCGCCTTGAAATAGTCGGTGGCGCGGTGGGCGTCGACCGCGGCCTGGTCGGCGTACCGCTCCATGAAGACGTACGTCTGGGGCGCCTCGCTGCGATGCAGCGCGTAGAGACGGCAGCCCGGCTCGTTGGCGTTGACCTTGGCGACCAGCTCCTTCGCCACGGCCTCGAACTGCTGCTCCATCCCCGGCTTGACCTTGATCGTGGCGACCACACCTAGCATCGGACGCCTCCCGCGGGTGGCTCCGAGGCCACCCGGCCGCTCAGGACGTGACAACCTCCGGCCATCGAGGGCCAAAAATTGTAGCGCTCGAGCCCTCGTCGGCGACCCTCGACGTCGAAACACATCAACCTAATTAGATAGTTGTAGAGAGTGTCAGCTGTGGAACGCCTCTTGCTGCTGGCGTCGGCCATGAGAACTCAAGACCGCATCCACGGACCCCGGGAAGCCGCCGCCCGCCAGCACATCACCGACCCGCACCCGCCCGAGATCCGCCGGAAGCGGGGCCGGCCGAAGGGTAGCACGGGCATCAGCCGACGCCACCCCGACTCGGTGCTGGCCGCCGAGATCGCCAAGTCGCCACTCGCCACCGTCTACGCGAGCCCCGACGGCGAGCTGTACCACGCGGTGTGCAAGACGCCGCTCGAGTTCCAGGGCCGCCGCGCGCAGCTCGAGTTCGACTTCTATTGCCTGCGCTGCATGGAGCACGTCGCGCTGCCGCAGTTCGTGCTGAGCCGCATCCGCTTCGACCTGCCGCGTCCAGCCGACGCCACGGTGCCGGAGTGGGCCGCCAGCATCGCCGCCTACCACCAGGCCGCAGCGACGGACTAGTCTGATTCGGGAGGAGCGGCGCCGCTCCTCCTCCAAGCCCCCCACCACATTCTTCTGGGCGGGCGCCGCCTCACCCCGCCGCATTTCTGCGCGGGGCACCGCTCGCGGCCGAAACGCCGAGCCGCTCCTTCCTCACCCCCCACCGCATCGCCCGTCGCATCCCGAAGTAGCGTAGGATCGTCGGCGCCCAGGCATCGCAGCCGCCATGGTGTCGTCGCCTGTCTTGTCCATCGAGGATCCCGCCGACCCTCGCATCGCGCCGTACCGTGACGCGCGGGATGGGCAGGTGCGTCGCGACGGGCTCTTCCTGGCCGAGGGCCGACTCGTCGTGCGCCGGCTGCTCCAAAGCGGCCGCTTCACCGTCCGCTCGGTTCTGGCGACGCGGGCGGCGCTCGACGACCTGGCCGACGCGCTCCTCGCCCATCCATCGGTTCAGCGGTACGAAGCCCCGTCCGAGACTCTTCGCGCCGTGGTGGGATTCAAGTTCCATCGCGGCTGTCTGGCGCTCGGCGAAGACGGGCCAGCGATCCCGGTCGACGCGATCGTCGCACCGGCAGGCCCGCGGCTCGTCCTGGCGCTGGAGGACGTCGCCGACCCCGACAATGTCGGGGCCCTGTTCCGTAACGCGGCCGCCTTCGGCGTCGCCGCGGTCGTGATCTCTCCCGGCTGTGCGGACCCGCTGTACCGAAAGGCCATCCGGGTGTCGATGGGAGGCTCGGTCGCGATCCCGTTCGCCAGGGTCGAATGGGCCGACGGGCTCGCCCGACTCCGCGCCGCCGGCTACACGCTGGTGGCGCTGACTCCGCATCCCGGCGCGCAGCGCCTCGAGGCGGCCGCCGGCGGTGCTGGACCACGGAGGCTGGCGCTGCTGCTGGGCGCGGAGAGCGGAGGCCTCGGCGAGGCGTCGATTCGAGCGGCCGACGTGCGCGCGCGGATCGTGATGGCGCCGGGGGTGGACTCGCTCAACGTCGCGACCGCGGCCGCCATCGCGCTGCACCGATTGGCCGACGTGGCTCGGGCCGATGACCCGCGGAGTATGATGAGCAGCGATCCGCCATGATCCGCATCGGGACGTCCGGCTACAGCTATCCCGAGTGGCGCGGCAGCTTCTATCCGGAGAAGTTCCCGACCGGGAAGATGCTCCCCTACTACGCCGAGCGCTTCCCCACCGTGGAGATCAACAACACCTTCTATCGCATGCCCAACGCCAAGACCATCGCGGGCTGGGACGCGGAAACGCCGCCGCACTTCTCGTTCACCCTGAAGGCCTCGCAGCGCATCACCCACATCGCGCGGCTCCGCGACATCGACGACTCGCTGCGCTACTTCCTGGACACCGCCCGCGGCCTCGGGCCCAAGCTCGGGCCCGTGCTCTTCCAGCTCCCGCCGAACTTCAAGAAGGACCTGGCGCGGCTGGACGGTCTGCTCACCCGGCTGCCCGGAGACGTGCGCTGCGCGCTCGAGTTCCGCCACGAGAGCTGGCTCGCCGAGGACGTGTACGAGCGTCTCCGCGCATCCAACGCCGCCCTCTGCCTGGCCGACACCGAGGAGGAGACCACCCCGCTGCAGGCCACCGCCGACTGGGGTTACCTGCGGCTACGCGATCAAGGCTACACCGCGGCCGACCTGGAGGAGTGGGCCCGGACGATCACACGCCTCGGCGCCGGGTGGCGCGACGCGTACGTGTATTTCAAGCACGAGGAGGCCGGGACCGGCCCCGCGTTCGCCCGCCAGCTGAACGCGCTGCTGAATCCGCCCTCTTCCCCGCTCCCCCCTGGGGAACGGGCAGGGTGAGGGGAACCGAGCCGACCCGCGCCTCGATCCGCGCGATCGCGGCCGCGATGTCGATTCCTGGGCCGAGCACGAGCGCCAGCGGATCCGCCATCGTCTCGAAGCGCGCGGCCATGGTCTTCAAGTTGAAGCGCGCCGGATCCAGTCGCGCGGTCACCTCCCTCCACTCGAGGGGACACGACGCGGGCGCGCCGGGAAGCGGTCGCACCGCGTAGGGGGCCACGATGGTCTGGCCGTGGCCGTTCTGGCCGAAATCGATGTAGACCTTGCCGCCACGCGCCCGCAGCGGCCGGTTCACGGTGGAGATCCGAGGCTCCGCCTCCACGCCGAGCATCGCGAGCAGCCGCGCGAAGTTTCGCGTCTGGTCGTAGGTGTAGCGGGCGCCCAGCGGCAGCAGGATGTGGAGCCCGGTCCCGCCCGACGTCTTCACGTAGCTCGGTAGCCCGAGCGAGTCGAGGATCCGACGGAACGTGAGCGCCACTGCCACCACGTCCGTGAACGGCGCGCCCTTGGGATCGAGATCGAGCACCAGCCAGTCGGGACGCTCGAGTGAAGCCACCCGCGAGGCCCACACGTGGATCAGCAGCGCGGCGCTGTTGACCACGTAGCGGAGCATCTCGAGATCGTCCACCACCAGATAGGCGATATCGCGCTCGGTCTCCTTGGAATAGATGCGCTCGGTACGCACCCAGTCCGGCGCAAACTCGGGGGTGTCCTTCTGGTAGAACGACTTGCCCCCGATGCCGTCGGGATAGCGCGTCAGCACGAGCGGACGATTCCGCAGATAGGGCAGCATGAGCGGCGCGATCTGCTCGTAGTAGGCGATCAGGTCGCCTTTGGTGTAGCCCTCCGCGGGCCAAAAGACTTTCCCGACGTTGGTGGGCTGGAGGCGGCGCTTCGGGTTTGGCGGTTCGGGCGACCCGGAGCGGGCTGCTGCCGGAGCTTCTCGGTTTGATTGGGGGGGAGCGGATGCCGCTCCTCCCCCAGGCTCCCCCACCTCCGAGGGGTCGAGGACAGCGCCTTGTGACACGGCCGCCGGCAGGTCGACCGGATTGCGCCGATGCGCATCCGGTTGCTCCGACCCTTCTCGCCGGCAGTCTTCCGGGTTCCTGTCCTCTCGCAGCGCGACGAAGATCGGGTGGCGGATGCCGCCGTCGTCGGTCCAGTCGGTGAAGCGGACCTCGCAGACGAGGGCGGGCTCGACCCAGTGGTGACCGCGCCCGGTCGGAATCGCGCCGGCCTCGAACGGTGGTGTGTCACGCCGGAGGGGCTGTAGCCGCGCCATGATGCGCTGAAGCCTCGTCTCGTCGAACCCAGTCCCGACCTTCGACACGTAGGCGAGGCGCCGCATCTCGGCCGGACCGTGGTAGATCCCCAGGTGCAGGGCGCCGAACTGGCCGCGCGATCCCTGCGGATCGGTGTAGCCGCCGATCACGAAGTCCTGGTAGCGCTGGCACTTGATCTTCACCCAGTCGCCGGTGCGGCGGCCCGAGTACCCGCTCGTCACCGTCTTGGCCACGATGCCCTCGAGCCGCTGCTCGGAGGCGGCCTCGAAGAACGCACGGCCATCGCCCACCACGTGATCACCGTAGCGAATCGTCCCGAGCGGGGGCACCAGCCGGCGCAGGCACTCCTTCCGCTCGACGAGCGGCAGCTTGCGCAGGTCGCGATCGTGAAGCGCGAGGCAATCGAAGAACACCCCGATCACCGGCCGCGCCGCCACGGCCCGCCCAACGTCTCGCGGATCGGTGAGCGCCATGCGCGGCTGCAGGCGCTGGAAGCTCGGCCGGCCCGCGTCGTCGAGAGCCACGATCTCGCCGTCGATCACGAACCGCTCGATCGGCAGCGCCCGGAGCGCGCGCACCACCTCGGGATATCGCGAGGTCGTGTCCTGCCCGCTCCGCCCTCGCAAGGTGACGCGGTCGCCCTCCCGCTCCGCGAGCACGCGGACCCCGTCGTACTTGATCTCGAAGAGCCACGCCGGATCGGAGAACGCCTGCTCCCCGACGGTGGCCAGCGTGAAGCCCTGGGTGCGCGCGCTCACCGCGCCGCGCGGGGCGCGAAGGGCAGCGAGGCGGGCCCGCACCGCGGCGAGTCGGGAGGACGGATCGGCCATCTCCTCCACGGTGAGGCCCGAGATCACCGACTCCGGGTAGCGCTCGACCAGCTCGGGCGCGCCGGACGGCGCGGCGGCGCCGTCGGCCTTCTTCAGCAGCAGCCAGTCGCGATCCTTGCCGGACATGCGGGCGAGCGTCCAGCGCCCGCGCATCTTGTGACCGAAGATCTCCACCTCCAACCGGCCGCGCACGAGCTGCTCCCGCGGATCCTCCGGCTTGGCCGAGCGATACCAGCCGTGGTCCCACACGATGACCGAGCCGGCGCCGTAGTTGCCCGGCGGGATCACGCCCTCGAAGTCGCCGTACTCCACCGGATGATCCTCGACGTGCACCGCGAGCCGCTTCTCCTCCGGGTGCACCGACGGCCCCTTGGGTACCGCCCAGCTCTTGAGCACGCCGTCGATCTCGAGCCGCAGGTCGTAGTGCATCCGGCGCGCTGCGTGCTTCTGCACCACGAAGAGCCGCCCGCCCGACGGGAGACGCCCGCCGAACGGCTCCGGCGTGCGCTCGGGATCGCGCTTCCGCCGGTACGCGTGCAGCGGCGGGGGACGCTCCGCCTGAAGCGATTCCGGCACAATCCGTCGCCCCTTCGCGCGAGATTCACCCCTATCCGGTGCGGTGGCCATGGAAGACTTGGAGCATAGCCGCCCCGGTGGTACCGTGCAAAGCCTCACGGCCATGCCGCCACATTCGATCGGATCCGGCACCATCTCTTTCGGGCTGGTCTCCATCCCGGTCCGGCTCTACACCGCCGCGTCGGGCGCGGGGGTGAGCTTCAACCTGCTCCACGCCAAGTGCGGCAGCCGGATCAAGCAGCAGACGTTCTGTCCGGTCTGCAACGAGACGGTCGAGCGCAGCGCGCTGGTGAGAGGCTACGAATTCCAGAAGGACCAGTACGTGCGGGTCAGCGACGAGGAGCTGAAGTCGCTCGAAGGGGAAAGCTCGAAGGTCATCGACATCGCGGAGTTCGTGCCGCTGCCCTCCGTCGATCCCATCTACTTCGAGAAGACGTACTTCCTCGGCCCCGACAAGGGCGGCGAGAAGCCCTACCGGCTGCTCGCCGACGCGATGGCCAAGAGCGATCGCGTCGCCCTCGCCACCTTCGTGATGCGGGGCAAGGAGAGCCTGGTGCTCATCCGTCCCGCCCAGGACGGCCTGATGCTGCACACGATGTACTTCGCCGACGAGGTGCGGGATTTCGGCGAGATCGACAAGGGCAAGTCGGTCAAGCTGCGGGACGGCGAGCTGCAGCTCGCGGAGCGGCTCATCGACGAGCTCTCCCACGACGAGTTCAAGCCCGAGCAGTACCAGGACGACTACCGCAACCGCGTGCTGGAGCTGGTGGGCTCCAAGGTGGAAGGCAAGGAGATCACCACCCAGGCCCCGGAGACGCAGCGCGCCCAGGTCATCGACCTCATGGACGCGCTCAAGCAGAGCCTCGCCAAGCGCGCCGGCTCCGCCGAAGGGCCGGCCGCCAAGACCGGGCTCGCCGCGGCCAAGAAGCCGCCGGTCAAGGCCTCCAAGCGCGGAGCCGGCGAGGACAAGGACAGGAAGGCCCAAGCCGGCCGCAAATGACGTTCTTCTCCACCGACGAGGTGGCGAAGATCCTCGGCCTGTCGGCCCCCCGGATCCGCTCCGTCGCCCGCACGGCCCTGCTCTCGCCCAGGCGCGGCCGTGATCGTCGCCTCCGCTGGACCTTCCAGGACCTGCTGCTGCTGAAGACGACGCGCGGGCTGCTCGACGCGCGTGTGCCCGCGGGGCGGATCCGCCGCGTGGTCGCCTCGCTGCGACGCCAGCTCCCCGGTGATGAGGCGCTCTCGAGCATCACGATCTACGCGGACTCACACCGCGCCGTCGCGTGGGACGGCACCGTGCGCTGGCAGCCCGACTCCGGCCAGTTCCTCTTGAACTTCGAGGCGCCCGCGACGGCCCCGCCCGCCGCCGGCCGCCTCGCCGACTCCACGCCGGAGCCCCGACCGGCGCGGCGCACCGCGGAAGAGTGGTTCGATCTGGGCTCTGAGCTCGAGGCCGCCTCACCGGACGAGGCCCGCCACGCCTACGAGCAGGCGCTCGCCCTGGATCCCTCGCTGGCGGACGCTCATGTCAATCTGGGGCGACTCTTCCATCATGGCGGCCAGGCGGAGCGGGCGGAGCGACACTACCGGGCTGCGATCGCGCAGGCTCCGCGGGATCCGGTGGCCCACTTCAACCTGGCCGGTCTGCTCGAGGAGACCGCCCGAATGCAGGACGCGGTGGCGGCCTATCAGCGGGCGCTGGCCGCCGATCCCGACTTCGCCGATGCCCACTACAACCTGGGCCTGCTGCTCGACTCACTGGGCCGCCGCGCGGCGGCCATGACTCACCTCCGCGCGGCGCGCCGGCTGTACGGCCGCCGCTCCGCCTAGTCGGCTCGTCTGCCGGAACTCGGGGCCGGGGTGACGGCGGCCGTCAGGCCCCCTGCCTCGCTAGGCCCTTCCTGCCTTGTAATTCAACGGCTTTTCGCGCTGGCAATCTCGTTGCACCTACTTCCGCCCGTAGCGACCTCGCACCACTTCGGCTCGACAAGAGGAGACCCGATGAGCACACGGATGGGCTGGACCGTCGGCGCCGCCTGCCTGATGATCGCCGGCTTCGCCGTCCTGCCCGCGCCCGCCCAGGACCCGAAGCCTGCCGGGCAGGAGGCCGGCGCGGTCCACAGCGACAAGCCGGACAGCGGCAAGAATGGAGCGCACCGCAAGGATCTCGAGGCATCGCGGGAGCGGCTGCGCGCCGCCTACCGCTCCGGAGATCCCGTCGCGATCAAGGCCGCGCGCGAGAACTACCAGAAGCTGCGCGGCGAAGCCAGGGAGCGCGACGGCAGCGCTCCCCGCCTGCGCTAACCGCCTCTTCTACACCGCATCCGGGTGACGCGTGTGCCAGTCGGTCACCGACTGGTACGCGCAGGCTGCAGCGAGCACGCGGTTCTCCTCCCACGCGCGTCCCACGAGCTGCAGACTCGTGGGCAAGCCGCGGGCGCCGAAGCCATTCGGCACCGCAACCCCCGGCAGTCCCGCGCCGTTGCCCACCGCGCCCATCACGTCCCGCGCGGTGCCGCGAATCGCGCTGCGCACCTCGCCGCCGAGCATCGCCGCCACCGTGGAGCGGCCCGGCGCCACCAGCGCGTCGAGCGACGCCAGCACGCGGTCGGCCTCGCGCGCCATCACCCCACGCAAGCGCAGCGCCTTCACATAGTCCTTCGCCAGGATCGCGTCGCGTGCGTACGGCGTGTAGCGATCCTCGGGCGCGGTGAGGCCCGCGATGCCGCCGCCCTCGATCAGGTCCTCGAACGCGCTCGCCGCTTCCGCGAACACGATCGTGCGGGTGATGTCGTCGTACGGCAGATCGGGTAGCGCGACCTCGTCCACGGTCCCGAGCCCCTTCAGCACCTCGAGCGATCGCGCGAAGTTGTCGCGCACCTCGGGCTCGCAGCCCTCGGTGATGCCGCGGAGCACGCCGAACCGGAAGCGGTGCCCAGCCGGCCCCGGATAGCGGTAGGCGCGTTCCGCCGTCGTCGGGTCGGCGGGGTCGCGCCCGGCGATGGCCTGCAGCACCAGGCCACTGTCATCCGCGGTCAGGGCCAGCGGCCCCAGCTTGTCGAGCGTCCAGCACAGCGCCATCGCGCCGTGGCGGCTGACCCGACCATAGGTTGGACGCAGGCCGGTGACGCCGCAGTTGCCGGCGGGCGAGAGGATCGACCCCCACGTCTCCGAGCCGATGGCGAACGGCACCAGCCCCGCCGCGACCGCCGAGCCCGAGCCGCTGGACGACCCGCCGCTCCACGCGTCCGGGTTCCAAGGATTGACCCCTGGCCCGGTGAAGGCCGCGTTGGGCTGGCGGTAGCCCATGCCGCCGGCCAGCTCGACCATCGCGAGCTTGGCACAGAGCACCGCGCCGGCCGCCTCCAGCTTGAGGATGACGGTCGCGTCGAAGTCGAGCACGCGATCCTTGAACGGCGCGGCGCCCCACGTGGTCGGGATGCCGCCCGAGGTGGCGAGCAGATCCTTGGCCCCATAGGGGATGCCGTGCAGCGGCCCGCGATAGCGCCCGGCCGCGATCTCGGCCTCGGCGCGCCGCGCCTGCTCCATCGCGCGATCGCGCGTGACCGTGACGACCGCGTTGTAGCGCGGACCCAACCGCTCCAAACGATCGAGGAAGATCTCCGCCAGTCGCACCGGCGAGAGCCGCCGCGTCCGCACGCCCTCGGCCAGCGCGCGCACCGGCTGGAAGACGACCTCCTCCGCCATCAGGGATCCGCGCGGTAGGCCGCGAAGGGCTGCGCCGGCTCGTCGGCGTTGGTGAGGCGCACCGCGCGAAGGGCCCGCGAGGCCTGCACGATCGCCTCGATCGAGGTACGCACGGCGGCCAGCTGCTCCGCGTCGAGCCGCTCACCGTAGCGCTCGCGCACCAGCGCCAGCATGGTCTCGACCTCCGCGGCCACCGCCTCCGTCTCGCTCATCGCGTGGGCATTCTAGCGGAGGCGCGGATCGAGCGCATCGCGAAGTCCGTCGCCGAGCAGGTTGAAGCCCAGGACGGCCAGGAAGATCGCCAGCCCCGGCAGCGCGGCCACGTGCGGGGCCACGTTCATGTACTGCCGGCTGCTGGAGAGCATGCTGCCCCAGTCAGAGGTGGGCGGCTGGACGCCCAGCCCGAGGAAGGACAGGCCGGCCAGCGCGGTGATCATCCCGCCCACGTTCAGGGTGACCGCGACGATCAGCGGCGCCAGGCAATTGCGCAGCACGTGGGTCAGCGACAGCCGCAGCTCGGAGACGCCCAGGGCACGGGCGGCTTCCACGTACTCGGTCTGCTTCACGGCCAGCACCGTCGCGCGCACGATCCGCCCGTAGAAAGGGATGTTCACGATGGCCACCGCAACCATGCCGTTGACAAGGCCGGGGCCGAGGGTCGCGATGATCGCGATCGCGAGCAGGAAGTACGGGAACGCCATCAAGGTGTCGATCGAGCGCATCACCAATTGGTCCACCCAGCGCCCGACGAAGCCGGCCAGGAGCCCGCAGATCGAGCCTGCGGCCGCGGCCAGCGCGGTCGCGGCCAGCCCGACCACGAGCGACGTGCGGGCGCCGTGGAGCAGCCGGCTCAACAGGTCGCGTCCGAACTCGTCGGTCCCGAGGAGATGGCCGGCGGTGAGCGGGCGCGCCAGCCGCCGCGCGGTATCGATCGCGTCCGGATCGTGGGGCGCGAGCACGGGCGCCAGCAGGGCGGCCGCGCCGAGGACCGCGACCAGGGCCAGGCCGAAGAGCGCGCTGCCGCTCTTGCGGAACATCCGCACCGCCTCCGCGAGGCTCGAGTGGCCGAGGGACGTGAGGGGCACCGCGCGGCGGCCGGACGGCACGGCGGCGACGCTACTCATACCGGATCCGCGGGTCGAACACCGCGTAGAGCAGGTCCACCACCAGGTTCACCACCACAAAGGTGGTGGCAATCAGCAGGACACCGCCCTGCACCAGCGGATAGTCGCGCGCCTGGATGGCCCGCACCATCATCGACCCGAGCCCGGGCCACGAGAAGACGGTCTCGGTCAGGATCGCCCCGCCCAGGAGATAGCCGACCTGTACGCCCACCACGGTGAGGATCGGATTGAGCGCGTTCTTCATCACGTGCCGGGCAACCACCGCGCGCTCGGCGAGGCCCTTGGCGCGCGCGGCCCGCACGTAGTCCTGGCGGATGATCTCCAGCACGCTGGAGCGGGTGAGCCGCGCGACCGCCGCCGCCGAGGCGGTGCCGAGGGTGACCGCGGGCAACACCAGGTGCCACAGCATGTCGCCGACGCCACCGCCGTACGGCGAGGCCATTCCCGCCGAGGGGAACCACCGGAGCGACAGCGCGAACACGAGGATCAGCATGATGCCGGTCCAGAAGACGGGCAGGCTCACCCCGGTGACCGCCACCGCCATGCTCAGCCGATCGAGCCAGGAATACTGCCGGGTGGCGGAGAGGATGCCCGCGGTCAGCCCGAGGGCGATCGCGATCACCAGGGCGCCGGCGGTGAGCACCACGGTGGCCCGGAAGCGCAGCAGCACCTCGGGCAGCACCTCCCGGCCGAGGGGGATCGACCGGCCGAGGTCACCGTGGAGCACCCGACCCATCCACTGCACGTACTGCAGGGCCACCGGGCGGTCGAGGCCCAGGTCGCGACGCAGGCGCTCGACGTCCTCCTTGGTAGCCTGCGCCCCGAGCATGATCGCGGCCGGGTCTCCCGGAGCCAGGCGCATCACCCCGAACACGAGCAGCGAGACGCCGAGCAGGACCGGCAGCGCAAGCAGGATGCGGCGGACGACGTAGCCCTGGAGCCCGGTGCCTCCTACTGCAGCCACACCTGCGTCAGCACCAGATCGAAGTTCGGGTGAAGCTTGAAGCCCTGCACGCGCTTGCGGTAGACGATCACCTGCTTGCCGTGGTCCACGAAGATCCACGGGGCGTCCTCCACCACCAGCCGTTGCGCCTCCCGGTAGAGCGGGATGCGCTCCTTGTCGTCGATGGTGGTGCGGCCCTTGCGGAGCAATTCGTCCACGCGCGGGTTCTGGTAGTACCCGGCGTTGAAGGCGGGCGGGAAGCGCTCCGACGACAAGAGCATGTACATCATGTGGTCGGGATCACCGATCGACGGGTTCCACGACATCTCGGCCATGTCCGGGCTGTCCAGGTACTTCTTGAGATACGCGCCCCATTCCATGGTCTGGATCTTGGCCCGCACGCCGACCGCGGCCAGGTTGGCCTGGATCACCGTGCCCATCTCCACGGGGGACTGCATGCCGGAGCCCGACTCGGGCACGAAGAACGTGACGTCGAAGCCGTTCGCGAAGCCGGCTTCCTTGAGCAGGGCTTTCGCCTTCCCGGGATCGTAGGGATAGCGAACCGTCTTGTCCTCGTGGTACGGGCCGTACACCGGGGAGAGCGGGGTGGTGGCGACGATCGCGGTGCCCTTCAGGATGTCGCGAATGATCGCGTCCTTCTGCACGGCGTAGTTCAGCGCCTGGCGCACCCGCCGGTCCTTCAGCGCGGGATGGCGCGTGTTGAGCGCGACGTACCACACCGCCGACGAGTTGGTCTCCGCCACCACCACGTCGCCGTCCTTGCGCAGGTCGGCCAGGCTGTCCGGCGGCACGTCCATCGTCATGTCGACCTCGCCGGTCTTGATCGCGGACAGCCGCGCCTGCGCCTCGATGATCGGCACGTAGATGGCCTGGCGGATCTTGGGAGCCCCGCCCCAGTACTGGTCATTACGGCTCAGCACCACCCGCACTCCCGGCTCCCACGTCTCGAGCTTGAACGGACCGGTGCCGACCGGGTGCTTGACCACGTCCTTGCCCCACTTCTTGAGCGCCTCGGGGCTGTAGATGTAGAGCGAATGGTGCGCGAGGTACTGCAAGAATGGGGTGAGCGGCGACTTCAGCCGGATCTGCACGGTGCTCGGGTTCACCACCTCGACACCCGCCACGTTGCCGAGGAAGCCCTTTACATAGGGGTAGGTGCCGGTCGCATAGAAGGGCCCCTGATCGTTCATCTGGCGGTCGAAGCAGAACTTCACCGCGTCCGCGGTGAGCGGCGTGCCGTCGTGGAACTTCACGTTCGGGCGCAGGTGGAACGTGTAGGTCAGCCCGTCTTTCGAGATGTCCCAGGATTGCGCGAGGCCGGGCACGATCTTGTAGGTCCCGAGTTCCTGGGCGGTCAGCCCCTCGAACATGCGCTTGATGACGCGCGTCGAATTCAGATCGGTGATCTGCGGCGGGTCCATGGTGACCGGCTCCGCGAGCAACCCGATCACGATGGCATCCTTGGGCGGCGCCGCGATGGCCGCCGACGCCAGTACCAGGGCCAGGAGCGCCAGCCCGATTCCCCACGCGCGCCGTCTCGTCATACCGACCTCCCTGGGTGAGTGCCGCGGGTCCGAAGCGTGCTGCCGATAATCGCCGGACGCATCTTGCCCGATGGCGCGTGGCTTGGCAACGGCCGAGCGCGGCGATAAGATCCGCCGGGGAGGACATCGAGATGGCCAAGCGCATGCTGTTCATCGGCGGCGGAGCGATCGGCAGCTATCTGGGCGCGTTTCTCGCGCGGGCGGGGCACGAGGTGACGATCGTGGACCCGTGGCCCGAGCAGGTCGAGACTCTCCGCAGCCGCGGCCTCGCGGTGACCGGGCCCCACGATCCGTTCGAGGCACGGCCCACCGCGCTTCACGTGCACGAGCTGCAGCGCCTCGGCGCGGACTTCGACATCGCCTTCATCGCCATGAAGGCCTACGACACCGCGTGGGCCACCTGGATGGCGCTGCCGCATCTCGCCCCCGAGGGCTACGTGGTCTCCGCGCAGAACTGCTGGAACGATCCCGTCGTGGCCTCGATCGCGGGAGCCGACCGGTCGGTGGGCCTGATCATGTCCAAGATCGGCGTCGCGCTCTGGAAGGCGGGCCAGGTGGAGCGCGGCATGGAGCGCGGCCAGGGCGCGGGCCACGACGTCTTCCGGGCCGGCGAGCACGACGGCCGCATCACGCCGCGCGTCACCGAGCTGGCCGAGATCATGAGCGTGGTGGACGGCGCGCGGCCCACCGACAACCTCTGGGGCGAGCGCTGGTCCAAGCTCTGCGCCAACTGCATGGGCAACCCGGTCCAGGCCATGACCGGCCTCGGCAGCGTGGAGATCGCGGGGCAGCCGCGCGGCCGCGAGATCACCATCCGCATCGCGCAGGAGTCGGCCGCGGTCGGGCTCAAGCTCGGCTACCGCATCCCGAAGTTCAACGGCCGCGAGGCCGAGCAGTGGGCGCAGGCCGGGCGCCCCGATGTCTATGGGGAGCTCGACGCGGGGCTCACGCCCAAGACGGGCTCGGGGCGCAACTGGCGAGCCTCGATGGCGCAGGACGTGATCAAGGGCCGGCGCACCGAGATCGACTTCATGAACGGGCTGGTGGTCGACAAGGGGCGCGAGGCCTCGGTACCCACGCCGGTGTCGCAGGCGGTGGTGGGCATCGTGCGCGAGATCGACGCGGGCGTCCGCAAGCCTTCGCCCGGGCACATCGAGGAGGCGCTCACGCGGGCGGGCGCCTGAGCCGCCCCCGCCTCACTGCAGCGGGGCGAGCTCCACCACGCGGAGGCGGCTGAACACCACCTCCATGCCGCGCTGGTCCACGTAGAAGCCGAGCGTGCCCGCGGCCTCGGTCCCCAGCTCCGCGGTGGCCACCGGACGGCCGTTGACGTAGGCCACGATGGAGCGGTCACGCAGCTCCACCGCCAGCGTGTTGAGCGCGCCGTAGTCGGTCTTGACGCTGCGGCTCGCGGTGGGCGGCACCGGATACACCCACTTGCCGTCCCAGCTCGCGACCCGGTAGGTTCCGTTGGCGGTGAGCCCCAGGGTGGCGAAGGTGCGCTCGGCCGCGGTGCCGCGGCTGGCGAACATCAGCCCGAACGCGCCCTCGCGCGTGCCTTTGCGCTGCCGCGCCGACACCTCGATGCGCACGCTCGCCGGGAACGACGCGGGCCGCGCGGGCGCGAGCAGACACGCCGAGCGGCCGATATTCTCCACCACGTAGCCGCCGTCGGCGTACGACGACCGGCAGATGGTGCCGTGGGCGGCCGGCCAGTTGACCGGCGCCTTCAGGTCGTCTTCGAAGATGACGCGCGGGCCGCCGCCCCCGCTGGTGACGCGCGACTCCGAGCTCGGGGCGCACGCGGCCGCGGCCATCGTCACGCTCAGCACGAGCGTCAGCACGAGCCGGGACATCGAGCGCCTCCCAGGATGACGAGGTGTGAGAGCTTCTGGCCGAGAGTCACCTCATCTTTTACACTACCCGGGGTTCCGACGACAACGAACAACCACGGAGGACGGCATGCGCGGCGTGGTCTTCACCGGCAATCGACAGCTCGAGCTCCGCGAATTCCCCGATCCCACGCCCGGCCCGGGCGAGGTGGTGCTCGAGATCAAGGCCTCGGGCATGTGCGGCAGCGATCTGAAGTTCTACCGCGCGGCCGGCAACGAGGCGGCCTCGCTCGGCCTGGGTGGTAGCGGCAAGCAGGTCATCGCCGGCCACGAGCCGTGCGGGGTCATCGCGGCGGTGGGGCCCGGAGTGAGCGAGGCGGAGGGACGCGTCGGCCAGCGGGTGATGAATCATCACTACGTGGGCTGCGGGCGCTGCAAGCACTGCCGCGTCGGCTGGTCGCAGCTGTGCCGCAGCGGTATCACCGTGTTCGGCGTCACCGGCGACGGCGCGCACGCGCGCTACATGAAGGTGCCGGCGCGCACCAACATCCCGCTGCCCGACGAGCTCTCCTTCGAGGAAGGCGCCGCCGTCTCCTGCGGCACCGGCACCGCCTACGGCGCGCTCAAGCGCCTCGACGTCTCGGGCCGCGACACGCTGGCCGTGTTCGGGCAGGGGCCGGTGGGCCTGTCGGCCACCATGCTCGGTGTGGCGATGGGCGCGCGCGTGATCGCGGTCGACATCGCGGCCGAGCGGCTGGCCCTGGCCCGGGACTTCGGCGCCGACGCGGTGATCGACTCCCGCGAGACGGATCCGGTGAAGGCCATCCACGACCTCACCCACGGCGAGGGCGCGGAGACGACGATGGACTGCACCGGACTGCCCGAGCCGCGGGTGGCCGCGGTGAAGAGCACCACCACCTGGGGCCGCATGGCCTTCGTGGGCGAGGGCGGGTCGACCAGCTTCGACATCAGCAGCGACCTGATCCGCCGGCAGCTCACGCTGATCGCCTCGTGGACGTTCAGCAGCGTGGGCCAGTGGGAGTGCGCGCGCTTCGTGGCCGAGCGCAAGATCCCGCTCGGCCGGCTCCTCACCAACCGCTTCCGGCTCGACCAGGCGACCGAAGCCTACAAGCTCTTCGACACCCAGACCACCGGCAAGGGCGTCTTCACCAGCTTCTGAGCCCGCCCCCCGCCACGGAGACGTCATGCCCGACGTGAGCATTCTCGGCATCCCCGGCAGCCTGCGCCGCGCCTCCTTCAACCGCATGGCGCTCGAAGCCGCGCGGGCGGTCGTCCCCGAGGGCGCCACGCTCGAGATCTTCGGGCTGGACGACATTCCCCCGTACAACCAGGACGGCGAGAAGCAGCCGCCCGCGCGCGTGGTCGAGCTGAAGTCCCGCGTGCGGGCCGCCGACGCGATCCTCTTCGCCACGCCGGAGTACAACTACTCGGTGCCCGGCGTGCTGAAGAACGCGATCGACTGGGCCTCGCGGCCCTATGGGGACAGCGCGTGGCAGGGCAAGCCGGTGGCGGTGATGGGCGCCTCGATCGGCATGCTGGGCAGCGCCCGCGCACAGTACCACCTGCGCCAATCGTTCGTGTTCCTCGACATGTATCCGGTGAACCAGCCCGAGGTGATGATCGCCAACGCGAGCCAGCGCTTCAACGAGCGGGGCGAGCTGACCGACGAAACCTCGCGCGAGCTGATCCGGAAGCTGCTCGCGGAGCTGGTGGCGTGGACGAAGCGGCTGGGGAAGGCGTAGACCGCTCGTCGAGTAGACCGCCCCTCACCCGGCCCTCTCCCCTCGAGGGGGAGAGGGACTTGCAGGACTACAGGGCCGCGACGGCTTGCCAGCCACCTTCGTGGAGAGATTTCAGCGCCGCGTCGAGGACCAGCTGGGCCCGCACCCCATCCTGGAACGACGGTGAGGGGCTCCCGGCGCCGTCGCCCCGGCGCACCGCGTCGAGGAAGCGCTTCACGAGCGGGGCGATCGTGGTCTTGCCGGTGATCTCCATGAGATCGCCCTGCGCGGCCGAGCGCGGCAGGCCGGGCTTGATCGGCACCGGCTGGAGCGTGCCGCTCGCGCCGGCGGCACGCAGCTCGCCCACGTACCACTTGGGCTTGTCCCGATCCATGCGATAGACGAGCCCACCCTGGCTGCCGTAGGCCTCGAGGAAGTTCTCGTTCGCGCCACGCGCGGCCCGGCTCACCGTCAGCGTCACCTGCCCGCCCCCCTCCAGCTCCCCGATCATGCTGCAGAAGTCCTCGGCATCGGCGGCGCGGCCGCCGCCCGGCACCGTGCGCGATGCCCACGCCACGCCGGCCTGCGCGCACACCCGCGTGAACTCGCCGAAGTGCCACCGCACCATGTCGATCAGGTGCACGCCCATGTCGCCCATCGCCCCGTGGCCGGCCTGGGCGCGGTCCATGCGCCAGGTGATCGGCGCCGACTCGTCGGCCCAGCGCGCGCCGAGCCAGCGGCCCCCCGCGTGGAAGAGACGGCCCACCGCGCCCTCCTCCACCAGCGAGTGGAACCGCTGCATGGCGGGCACGAAGCGCCAGTTGAAGCCGGTCATGGCCACGCGCTGCGCCTTGGCCGCCGCGTCCACCATCTCGCGCCCCTCCGCCGCGGTCATGGCCAGCGGCTTCTCGCAGAGCACGTGCGCGCCCTGCGCGACGGCGCGCAGGGCGATCTCGCGGTGGAGGCTCGGCGGCGACGCGATCACCACGATGTCGGGCTTGGCCTCCTCGAGGAGGCGCTCCCACCGCTCGAAGACACCCGGCACCCCGTAGCGCTCCGCCACGGAGCGTGCCGTCTCCTGGTTTCGCTGGCAGACCGCGACTACCTCGCAGCCGTTGGCCTGAAAGGCCGGGATGTGGGCGCGGCCGAAGCCGAGCCCGATGACGCCCACGCGATGCTTCGTCCGTGCCATGCCCGATCGATCCTTTCGCCGGCGGATTCCCTTCCCCCGCGGGTTGGGTTAGAGTCGGCCACATCCTACAGCACGTCCAGAGGAGGACGCTCCCATGAAGGCGGTCGCCGCCGTCGCCGAGATCCTGAAGCGCGAAGGTACCACCTTTCTGATCGGCTATCCCGTGAACCCGATCATCGAGGCGGCCGCCCAGGCCGACATCCGCACGATCATCGTGCGCCAGGAGCGCACCGGGCTCCACATGGCGGACGCGGTGAGCCGCATCACCTCCGGCCAGAAGATCGGCGTGTTCACCATGCAGCACGGACCCGGCTCGGAGAACGCCTTCGGCGGCGTGGCCCAGGCCTACGGCGACTCGGTGCCGATCGTGGTGCTGCCCGGCGGCTACCCGCGGCGCATCACCAACATCCCGCCCAACTTCAACTCGTTCATCAACTACCGCAACGTCACCAAGTGGTGCGAGCAGGTGGTGGTGGGCGACGCGGTGCCGGACGCGATGCGCCGCGCGTTCACCCAGGTCAAGAACGGCCGGCCGCGCCCGGTGCTGGTGGAGATCCCGGTCGACGTGTACCAGGAGGAGGTGCCGGAGCCGCTCGCCTACAAGGCGACGCCGCGCACGCGGGTGGCCCCCGATCCCGACGCGGTGACCGAAGCCGCGCGCATCCTGGTCGAGGCGGAGCGGCCGGTGATCTACGCGGGCCAGGGCGTGCACTACGCGCGGGCGTGGCAGCCGCTGCGCGAGCTGGCCGAATTGCTGGAGGCGCCCGTCACCACCAGCCTCGAGGGCAAGAGCGCGTTCCCGGAGAACCACCCGCTCTCCCTGGGCTCGGGTGGCCGCTCGATTCCGAAGACGGTGTTCGAGTTCCTGAAGAATTCCGACGTGATCTTCGGCATCGGCTGCAGCTTCTCGACCACCAACTACGGCGTCGCGATGCCCAAGGGCAAGACCATCGTGCACTCCACCATCGACTCCGCCGACCTCAACAAGGACGTGGTCGCCGAGCACGCGGTGATCGGTGACGCGGGCCTGGTCCTGGACGCGCTCCTGGTCGAGGTGCGCGACCGCCTGAAGGGCAAGCCGCGCGGCCGACAGGCGGAGGTGGCGCGTCAGATCGCGACCATGAAGGCCGAGTGGCTCGCCCAGTGGATGCCCAAGTTGAAGGCCAACGACAAGCCGCTCTCGCCGTATCGGGTGATCTGGGACCTGCTGCACACCGTCGACCTGGCGAACACCATCATCACCCACGACGCGGGGAGCCCACGCGATCAGCTCTCGCCGTTCTGGGAGTCCACGCATCCCCTCACCTACATCGGCTGGGGCAAGACGACTCAGCTCGGCTACGGGCTGGGGCTCGCGATGGGCGCCAAGCTCGCGCGGCCGGAGGCGCTCTGCATCAACGTGTGGGGCGACGCGGCGATCGGCTTCACCGGCATGGACTTCGAGACCGCGGTGCGCGAGCGCATCCCGATCCTCTCGGTCCTGCTCAACAACTTCTCGATGGCGATCGAGCTGCCCATCATGAAGACGGCCACCGAGAAGTACCGCTCCACCGACATCAGCGGCCACTACGCGGACATGGCGAAGGCGTTCGGGGGCTACGGCGAGCGCGTCACCGAGCCCGGCGAGATCGTGGCCGCCATCAAGCGCGGCATCGCCAAGACCCGCGAGGGGATCCCGGTCCTCCTCGAGTTCATCACCGAGAAGGAGATCAACTTCTCGATGTTCAAGTAGCCCGCTCCCCTCTCACCCTCTCCCCGACGGGGAGAGGGCCGGGTGAGGGGGCCGCGCGGCGAGGGCTGCTGCCCATCAATGACCGATCTCACCTACCGCTCCCCGAAGACCGAGGTGCGGCCGAGCCCGATCCACGGCACGGGGCTCTTCGCGGCGCAGCCCATCGCGGCCGGCGAGATCGTCGCGGTCAAGGGCGGCCACGTGCTCACCGGATCGCAGTGGGCCGCCCTCGAGCCCACGCTCGGGCCGGCCGAGATCCAGATCACCGACGACCTGGTGATCGCCCCCGCCCGCGGGGACCACCGCGACGGCTCCATGCTCTACACCAACCACTCCTGCGATCCCAACCTGGCCATCCAGGGCCAGATCGTGCTGGTGGCCATGCGCGACATCGCCCCGGGCGAGGAGCTCACCATCGACTGGGCCACCACCGACGACGGCGACTACACGCTCGAGTGCCGCTGCGGCAGCCCGCGCTGCCGCGGCACCGTCACCGGCAAGGACTGGACGAAGCCCGAGCTGCAGGTGCGCTATCGCGGCTGGTTCTGCTGGTTCCTGCAGCGGAAGATCGACGCCGGCCGGTGAGCGCGGTCACGCCCGCGCGCTTCGCCGCCGGCATGACGTTTCCGCAGTACCTCAGCTTCATTGGCACGCCCGAGAATCTCGGCCGCGAGGCGGGCTGGTGGCGCGGCCCCGCGCGCATGGACTGGAGTGAGATCCTCCGCACCTGGCACCAGGGCCTCCGTCTGCGCGGCGATCAGGCGGCGGCGATCCGCTGGCTCGCCGCGCAGCCGCGCGGGCCGGCGAAGATCCTGGTGATCTCGGAGGAATGGTCGTCGGATTGTCGCCGCGCGGTGCCGATCCTCGCGCGTCTGGCCGAGGCGGGCGGGCTCGAGCTCCGGATCTTCACGCGCGACGGAGCCCGGGCCTCACGCGAGCCCAGGGCGGACCCGGCGGAGTCCCCAACGCCGACCTCATGAACGAGTTCCTGCGCGAGCGGGACGGCCGGACGTACCAGTCGATCCCGGTGGCCGTCTTCTACACCGGGGCGCTTCAGTATCTCTATCACTTCATCGAGCGCCCGGCGGTGTTCCACCACGGCCGCATCGCGGAGGCCCTGCAGCGCCCGAGACCCGGAGAAAGCCGCGAGGACACGTGGGCGCGTTTCATGCGAGAGTGGGCCGCCATGCACCAGTCGACGCTTTCGAGCGTGTGGGCCTTCGCGGCTATCGACGAGATGCTGTCGGCGCTCTACGAGCGCGCGATCGGATCGCTCCCGTGAGCCGCGCGATCATGTTCGCGGTGCTGGCCGGCGTATCGGCCGCGACCTGGACCATCTGCCTCCGGCTCGCCTCCGCCCGCATCAGTGCGGCGCTCGGGGCCATCGTGATCACCGCCGGGGCCCTCGCGGTCAACGCGCTGGTCCTCACGACCATGAAGATGGGTGGCCACCAGATCGTCGTCACGCGCGAGGGCCTGGCCCTCCTGGTCGCGGCGGGCGTCGCGGCGGCCGGGGTGGACCTCTTCGGCCTGCTCGCCTATCAGCACGGCCTGCGCGTGACGTCGTCGTTTCTCATCGGCGGCACCTCCACGCTGTTGGTGCTCCTGGTCGGATTCCTGCTGCTCCATGAACCGTTCACGTGGATGCGACTGCTCGCCATCGTGCTGATCACTGGCGGCATCCTCCTCTACCAGGTACAGGGCGGCTGAGCCGGCGCGGGGCGGCGAAGTTGACAGCCGGCCGGGCCGTGTGGTCTAAGGTGAAACGCCCATGACGCGGCCCTTCCTCGAAGGCACCGGCGTCGCCAGGAGCTTCGGAGGCCTGCAGGTCCTGACCCGGGTCGACTTCGCGGTGGCCGAGGGCGAGATCGTGGCGCTGATCGGGCCCAACGGCGCCGGCAAGACGACCCTCTTCAACCTGATCGGCGGACTGCTGCGGCCGTCCGCGGGCTCGATTCGGCTCGGCGATCGCGACGTCACCCGGATGCCGGCGTATCGCATCGCGCGGCTCGGCCTGGGGCGCACGTTCCAGACCCCGCGGCCGTTCCTCGACCTGACTGCGGCCGAGAACGTGGCCGCGGCGGCGCGCTGGAGCGAGCGGCCGGGCGGCACCCCGCTGGAGCTGCTCGCCCTGGTGGAGCTGGGCGAGCAGGCCGACGTCGCGGCGAGACGGCTCACCGGCGGCCGCCGCAAGCGGCTGGAGCTGGCGATGGCTCTCGCGATGCGCCCGCGCGTGGTCCTGCTGGACGAGCTCCTCGCGGGCCTCACCCCGACCGAGGGCACGCGGGTCACCGCGATCCTGCGCCGCATCCGCGACGAGCGCGGGGTCGGCCTCTTCTGGGTGGAGCACGTGATGAAGGCGATCATGCAGACGGCGGAGCGTCTGATCGTGCTCCATCACGGCGAGGTGATCTGCGAGGGCGCGCCCGCCGCGGTGGCGCGGGACCCGCGCGTGCTGGAGGCGTATCTCGGCGAGGCGATCGCGTCCTGACGCGGCGGCACTGAAACGGTAGCAGCCACACGACGAACCGGACACCAGCGACGACGATTCCACCACCGGCGACCGAGTCATCACGGGCAAGGAGGCCCACCACCATGACGATGCGCAGGCGAAAGTTCCTCGAGACCGCGGCGGTCGCGGCGGCCACGGTGCCTCTGCTTCGCACCCGCGCGAAGGCGCAGGGCAAGGCGGTTCGCGTCGGCTACACCATGTCCGCGACCGGGCCGTACGCGGTGGGCGCGGCCATCACCCAGGCCCCCAACTACACGCTGTGGCAGGAGCAGCTGAACGCGCAGGGCGGGCTCCCGATCAAGGGCGAAGGACGGCGCCCGATCGAGTTCGTCACCATCGACGATCGGAGCGAGATCGAGACCGCGGTGCGCTTCTACGAGAAGATGGCCACCGACGACAAGGTGGACCTGATGCTGCCGCCGTGGGGCTCGGCCATGAATTTCGCGATCGCGCCGGTGGCCACCAAGTACGGCTACCCGATGATCGGCCCCACCGCGATCTCCGGCAAGTTCAAGGAGCTGGCCCTGCCCTACTTCTACACCATGCTCGTGCAGCCCGAGCCGCAGATGCAGGCGGTGGCCGCGCTCCTCAAGGAGCTGCGCTCACAGGGCAAGATCAAGAAGGTCGCGGTGGCCTACATCAACGACCTGTTCGGCATCGAGCTGAACACCGCCACCGGCCCCGCCTTCAAGGCGGCCGGGCTCGAGGTGGTCGACACCAAGAGCTATCCGCTCGGGGCCAAGGATCTGTCCCCGATGCTGCGGGGCTTCAAGGCCGCCGGCGCCGACGCCTTCGTCGGGCTCACCTATCCGCCCGACAACATCCTGGTGACCACGCAGGCCAAGGAGGTGGACTGGAACCCGGCCGTCTTCTTCACCGGCGTCGGCACCGCGTTTCCGTTCTACCGCGACCGCTTCAAGGGCGCGGAGGGGGTCATGGGCATCGCGGGCTGGAATCCCAAGGTGAAGTTCCCCGGGGCCAAGGAGTACTACGAGGCGCACGTCAAGAAGTTCCAGAAGGAGCCGGACCGCTGGGCGAGCGCCTTCGCCTACGCCTCCCTGCAGATTCTCGAGAAGTGTGTCGGCGACGTGGGCCTGGATCGGCCGAAGATCAAGGCCATGCTCGACGCCACCGAGTTCCAGACGGTGGCCGGCCCGATCAAGTTCGTGAAGGGCGAGAACGTGTCCACCCCCGGCATGGTCGGGCAGTGGCAGAAGAACGAGTTCGAGCTGGTGTGGCCCCGCACCTGGGCCACCGGCACCGCGGCGGTGCCGAAGCCGGCCTGGGCGTGACGGTCTCCCCGACGCTCCTGATCGACGTGCTGGTCGGCGGGCTCACCACCGGCGGCATCTACGCCCTGGTGGCGCTCGGCCTCAACCTCCAGTACGGGTTGATGCGGGTGCTGAACGTGGCGCACGGCGAGTTCCTGATGCTGGGCGCCTACGTGACCTACTCGCTCTACACCGGCGGGGGCGTCGATCCGCTCCTGACCCTGCTGATCACGGGCCCGACGGCCTTCGCCGTCGGGCTCGCGCTGCATCGCCTGCTCTACGCCCGTCTGCTCGCGGGTGACACGACGGAATCGCTCGAGTCGCGGTCGCTCCTGCTCTCCTTCGGTCTCATGTTCGTGGTGCAGAACGCGGCGCTCCTGATCTGGAGCGCCGATCTCAAGGGCTACAGCTACCTCGCGATCCCGCTGCACGGGCTCGGCACCGTGTTCCCGGCCAATCGCCTGCTCGCCGCCGCGGTCGCCCTGACGCTCGGCGCCGCGTTCTATCTCTACCTGCGCTGGAGCCTGACCGGCAAGGCGGTGCGCGCGCTGATGCAGGAGCCGGAAGGTGCCCGGCTCGTGGGCATCCGCACCTCGCGCGTCCACGCGCTCTGCTTCGGCGCCGGCATCGCCATGTCCGCGGTCACCGGCTCGCTGGTGAGCATGCTCTTCGAGCTGACCCCGTTCATGGGCCTGCCCTACACCGTGACCGCGCTGGTCGTCGTCATCCTGGGCGGGCTCGGCAACATGCTGGGCTGCCTGCTCGCCGGCCTGCTGCTGGGCCTGGTGGAGACCGCCGGCGTGTATCTCGCGTCGTCCGACATCCGGCTGATCTCGTCCTATGCGGTGCTGTCGCTGATCCTGATCCTGAGGCCCTCGGGTCTCTTTGGCCGCTGAGCAGGCTGGTGAAAAAGGCCCATCTACTTCGTTGGCGCCCCTCGGCCGCACGCTCGTCTTCATCCTCAACATGCCTACGGCATGTTGACCGTGGGCCACGTCAGCCGCGAGCCGCCTCGCGTGCGGCCCTCGGGCGCCGCCTCGTATCTGGACTTTTTTGATCAGCCGGCGGGTTCAGCGGGCTCCTGGGCTCGCCCTGGCCGGCATCGGCAGCGCGCTGCTGCTCGCGCCCGCCGTGCTGCCGCCGTACTACCGCTCGCTCGTCCTCGCCATCCTGGCCGACGTGGCGCTCGCCGTCTCGTGGGCGCTCTTCTCGGGTCCGACGCGGTACCTGTCGCTGGCGACGGGCGCGTTCTTCGGCGCGGGCGCCTACACCACCGCGGTGGCGCTGGCCCGCCTGCCCTGGCCGCTGCCGGTGCTCGCGGGCGCAGTGGTGGCGGCCGCGATGGCGCTGCTGGTGGGCACGCTCGCCCTTCGCCTGCGCGGCCCGTACTTCGCGGTGTTCACCTTCGGGCTGGCCGAGCTGGCCAAGCACACCCTGATCTGGTTCGAGACCGGCGTCACCGGAACCGTCGGCCGGCTGCTGCTGAATCCACCCGGCCCGGCGACGCTCTACTACACGGTGCTGGCGGTGACCGCGGCCGCGGTCACTACCGCCGCCTGGCTGCCCCGCACCCGGTGGGGCGTGGCGCTGATCGGGATCGGGGCCGACGAGGAGCGGGCGGAGACGCTCGGCATCGACACCACCCGCATCAAGGTCGCGGTCTTCGCGCTGAGCGCCGCGTTCATGGGCGCGACCGGCGGGGCGATGGCGCCGCGATGGACCTATCTCGATCCGCAGGTCTTCAACCCGCTCGTGTCCTTCCAGACCGTGATCATGGCCCTGCTCGGTGGCGCCGCCACCGTGATCGGCCCGGTGCTGGGCGCGGTGTTCCTCGGGCTTCTGTCCGAGATGCTGCTGCTGCAGTTCCGCTACTTCTATATGCTCGCGCTGGGCGTGATGCTGATCGTGGTGGTGCTGGCACTGCCCGCGGGCCTCGCGGGCCTGCTGCGCCGCCGCCCGCGGTAGCGCGAGCGGCGAGGGCCCGGACGGAGGACAGACCATGGCGGTACGGATCGTTCGGCTCGGCACCAGGCGCGCGGCCCGCGAGGGGCTGCGCATCGGCACCGTGCGGCGGCCGCCGCGCGGCGTGCGCAAGGCCGACTACGCCGGGCGCGACTACTACGACGCGTGGCTTCCCGAGCTGGCGCCGAGCGTGCCCCTGGTCTCCTACGCCCTGTCGAAGCCGTGGACGGACGCGCGATGGGCGCTCTACTCGCGACGCTATCGGCGCGAGATGCGGCAGCCGGCGGCACGTCGGCTCATCGCGCTGCTGGCTGCGCTGTCCCGTCGCGTCGACTTCTCGGTGGGCTGCTACTGCGAGAACGAGCGCCGCTGTCATCGCTCGCTGCTGAAGGCACTGCTGGCCGAGCAGGGCGCGAAGCTCGCCGGGCCGACGGTTGTTCACGCCGGGCCGACCGTGTAGCCTCGGGGCCAGCCTAGCCCAAGGAGGAGCCCATGAAGTACGGCGTGGTCCTTCCCATCTGGCAGCTCACGGTGGCGGACGCGGAATCCCTCGCGACGACAGCGGAGGCGCTCGGCCTCGACGGCGTCTTCGTGCCCGACCACATCCTGGCCAAGCCGGCGACCACGCAGCACTACGGGGCCCACTGGCCGGACCCGTTCTCGCTGCTGGCCTTCCTGGCCGGGCGCACCCGCCGCATCCATCTCGGCGCCAGCGTGATCGTGCTGCCCTATCGCAACGCGCTGGTCGCGGCCAAGTCGGCGGCCACCGTGGACCAGGCCTCGGGCGGCCGGTTCATCTTCGGCGTCGGAGTGGGCTGGGACGAGGCCGAGTTCGCGGATCTGCGGCTGCCCTTCGCGGAGCGCGGCCGCCTGAGCGACGACTACATCCGGGCGATCAAGGCCGCGTTCGCGGCCGACATGCCGCAGTACGACGGCAAGTACGTGAGCTTCTCGGGGGCGACGTTCTCCCCGCGTCCCGCGCAGCGGCCGCACCCGCCGATCTGGGTCGGCGGCTCGCCGGCCGCGATCTCCGGCCCCGCGGTGCGGCGCTGCGCAGAGCTGGGCGACGCCTGGCATCCGCTCGCGCTGGGCCTGGACGACATCGAAAAGGGGTACGCGACGCTTCGCGGGCTGGCCAGCCGCACCGGCCGTCGGGACAAGCTCGGGCTGTCGCCACGTAACCTGCTCGACCTCAGCGATTCGGCCAAGGGCAGCGGGCGCGCGGCGTTCCAGGGCTCGGTGGCGGAAGTGGCGAGCGACGTCAAGCGGGTGCAGGCGATGGGCGCCGAGTGGATGACCTTCGACCTGCCGCGTGCCGGCATCCCCGCGATGGTGCGCGCGATGGAGCGGCTCGCGGGAGAGGTCAAGCCGGCGGTCGGGTGAGACGAGAGCGGCTGCCCCTCACCCTACCCTCTCCCCGGCGGGGAGAGGGAATGCATTAGAGGGAATCATCATCGGAGCCTGGGGATGGTGTAGGGGGGGTGGATCAGGAGGATCAGCCGGTCGACGTCGAGACGGGCCAGGCGGGCCCGCTCGGCGGTATCCTCGCGCAGCCAGCGATCGCTGAGCCCGGCGAACACGCTCAGGCTGAAACGCGCGGGATCGCGGCCGGCGGCCCGATGAGCCTCGCGGGCGACGCGGGCCAGGCCGGCGAGATCGGGATGCATGGCCTGCGTGTTGAAGCCGTCGGCGTGGCCTCCCGCGATCGCGGCCATGCGCGGGCCGAAGCCGCCCACGATGATCGGCGGCGGCGGGTCCGGGCGCAGGTAGCCCGAGGGCCGATCGAGCCGGAGCTGCGTGCCGGCAAAGCTCGACTCATCGCCGCTCCAGAGACGCCGCAGCACCTGTGCGGTCTCGGCCACGCGCTCGGCGCGCACGCGATCGCCCGCGACGGTCATGCCGAGCGCCTCCTGCTCGCGCGCGTACGCCATCGAGCGGGTCGCGCCTGCCCCCAGCCCCAGCAGCAGCCGGCCGCCGGACACCTGCTGCAGCGTGGCCGCCATGTTGGCGAGCAGTCCCGGGTGCCGCAGCCCGGTGTTGAGCACCAATGGCCCGACGGTGATGCGCTTCGTGGCCTCGGCGAGCGCGGTCAGCGTGGTCCACGCCTCGGGGACACCCGTCTCCGTCGCTTCGTCGGGATCGCGCAGGTGGTCCCAGGTCCACACCCCGTCGTAGCCCGAATCCTCGGCCGCCCGCGCGGCCGCGCGCATGTCCGCGTACCGCGCGCCCATCGGGATCAGCAGGAGATCGATCTTCATCGCAGCGCGATGACCGGCACCACCGACATGCCGGGCACGAGCAGATGCTGCGCGTTCTCGCCGGGCTCGAACACCAGCTTCACCGGCACGCGCTGCACCACCTTGACGAAGTTGCCGGTCGCGTTCTCGGGCGGCAGCAGCGAGAACACCGCGCCCGAGCCGGCCTGGATCGAATCCACCCGCGCCCGGAACGTCTTGCCCGGATAGGTGTCCACGCGCACCATCGCGGACTGGCCGGGACGCACGTGCGTCAGCTCGGTCTCCTTGTAGTTGGCCACCACCCACACGTCGTCCAGATCCACCACCGTGAGCAGCGACTGGCCCACCGTCACCACCTGCCCCGGCTCGACCGAGCGACGGCCGATGCGCCCGGCCATCGGCGCCCGGATCGTGCAGTAGGCCAGGTTCAGCTCGGCCTGCTGCAGGTTGGCGAGGGCCTGCGAGAGCCGGCCCTGCGCCGCCTCCACCTGGGTCTGCCGCAGCCGCACCTGCTGGCGCTGGCTCTGCGCGTTCTGGAGCGACGCGCGGCTCTCGTCCACCCGGCGCCCCGCCTGGGCCACCGCGGCCTGCTGCGTGCGCACCGAGGCCTCGGCCTGGGCCACCTCGCTGCGCGCCTGGTCCAGCCGCTTGCGGGCCGCGTCCAGCGTGGCCTCCGCGGTGCGGTAGGTGGCCTCTGCGTGATCCATGTCCTGCTGCGCGACCAGCCCCTCCTTCACGAGCGCGTCGATGCGATCGCGATCCGCCTTGCCGCGATCGTAGTCGGCCTGCGCCGAGCGCACCGTCGCCGCCGCCGCGGCCACCGCCGCTTGCTTGGCCGCGAGCTGGCCGCGGCGCTCGTCCAGATCGTGGCGAGCCATCTCGCTGCCGTGCTGGGAGGCGCCGAGCGCGGCGTCGGCCTGTTGCACGAGGCTCTTCGTCGACTCGTCGGTGAGCGGCACGTTGGCCACCGCGCTCTCCAGCTCGCCCTTGGCGGAGGCGACGGTGGCGCGCGCCTGCGCCACCGCGACTTCGTAGTCGCGCGGATCCAGGCGCAGCAGCACCTGATCGGCGGCCACGTCCTGATTGTCGTTGACCAGCACCTCGCTCACGGTGCCGGGCACGCGGGCGCTCATCGGCGCGATGTGCGCGCTGATGAACGCGTCGTCGGTCGAGATGTGGTAGCGCCAGTAGTGCCACACGTAGAGCGCGTAGGCGAGGGAGAGGACGACCACCACCGCGACGGCCAGGAAGGCCAACCGATGACGCGGCGGCGCCTCCTGATAGGTCGAGAAGCGAGCGCGGAGGCGGCGGGAAATCCCCTCCTGATCGAGATCCGTCATCGGGTTGCGCTTATAATGGCGGGCGGTACCGGACCCGTCAAGCGATGGCCGATGACAACCCGCCGCCGAGCACGTCCGCCGCGGACGCCGGCGAGTGGCGTCCGCGCTCGAGCCCGGTCCTCATCGCGATCTCGGTGATGCTGGGCACCTTCATGGAGGTGCTCGACACCTCGGTGGCCAACGTGGCGCTGCCCCACATCGCGGGCAGCCTCTCCGCCACGCCCGAGCAGGCCACGTGGGTGCTCACCAGCTATCTCATCTCCAACGCGATCGTGCTGCCCACCACCGCCTGGCTCAGCGCGGTCTTCGGCCGCAAGCGCTTCCTGCTCGTGTGCATCGTCATCTTCACGCTGGCCTCGGCCGCGTGCGGCGCGGCGGGAAGCCTCGGCGTGCTCATCGTCGCGCGCGTGCTGCAGGGCATCGGCGGCGGCGCGCTACAGCCCATCGCCCAGGCGATCCTGCTCGAGAGCTTCGCGCCCGCGCGCCGCGGGCGCGCGATGGCCGCCTACTCGATGGGCGTGATCGTGGCCCCCATCCTGGGCCCGACCCTCGGCGGCTGGATCACCGACGCCTACTCGTGGCGCTGGATCTTCTACATCAACCTGCCGGTGGGCTTCCTGGCCCTGCTCATGACCCAGACCTTCATCGAGGACCCGCCGTACCTGCGGCGGACCACCCTGCGCGGGATGGACTACTGGGGATTCGCGTTCATGGCGGTCTGGCTGGCCACCCTGCAGGTGGTGCTGGACAAGGGCCAGCAGGACGACTGGCTCGCCGCCGAGTGGATCCGCTGGACGCTCACCCTGTCGTGCGCGGCGATGATCGCGTTCGTGGTGCGCGAGCTGGTGGTCGACGAGCCGATCGTGAACCTGCATATCCTGGGCGACCGCAACTTCACGCTCGGCACCCTGCTCATCACCGCGATGGGCATCGTGCTCTACGCGACCACCGCGATGCTGCCCCTGTTCCTGCAGACCCTGCTCGGCTATCCCGCCCTCGAGGCCGGGCTCGCGATCAGCCCGCGGGGCTTCGGCGCATTGCTGTCCGCGCTGGTGGCGGGACGCCTCATCGGGATCATCGACTCGCGGCTCCTGATCGCGGGCGGCTTCGGCCTGCTCGCCCTGTCCGGGGTATGGCTCAGCCATCTCACCTTCGACGTGGCGTGGCCGAACATCGCGGCGGTGACGTTCCTGAACGGCCTCGCCAACCCGCCGATCTTCATCGCGCTGTCGACGCTGTCGTTCGGAACCCTCCGCCGCGACCAGATGGGCGGCGCCACCGGCATCTACAACCTCATGCGCAACCTCGGCGGCGGCATCGGCATCTCGCTGGCCACCACGCTGCTGGCCCGCCGCGCCCAGGTCCACCAGAACGTCATGGTCGCCCGCATGACGCCGTACGATCCGATGTTCGCGGAGCGGCTCGAGACGCTGCGGCGCGCGCTGACCCCGAAGGTGGGGCCGAGCGCGGCGACCCAGCAGGCGCTCGGGATCCTCTACCGCACGCTGGTGCAGCAGGCGACGCTGCTGGCCTTCATCGACAACTTCCGGCTGATCACGGTGCTGGCGGTGTGCAGCATGCCGCTGGCGATGCTGCTCAAGCGCGTGCGCACGCGGCCGGCACCGGGAGCGCACTGAGTCGTGGACCACCCCTCACCCTGCCCTCTCCCCTGAGCGAAGAGGGAATGGGAAGGTGGCGCTCCCCCTCGCTCCCTCTCCCCTCTGGGGAGAGGGCCCGGGTGAGGGGCGCTACTTCGCCGGCTTGGCGGGCTCCTTGAAGTTGGAGAACTCGGCGAGGGCTTGCGGCGACTGCACGCCCTCACGGCGCTTGTCGCCCAGGACCCAGGTCGGGAACGACCGCACGCGGGCCTTCTCGCAAAGGTCCGGCCGCGCGTTCACGCCCTTGGGATCGCACTCGACGTAAGGCAGGTCCTTCGCGGCGTCACCGAAGAGCGCTTTCTGCTCGGTGCAGTGCGGACACCAGTAGGCGCCGTACATCACCGCCCCCTCCTCGCGCAGGTGCCGGGCCAGCGCGGCCTCGAAGCCGGCGCCTCCGCCCTCCGGCATCGCGAAGATGAACGCGGCCCCGAACGGGGCGAGCAGCGCCATCACCACCGCGCCCGCGATCACCGACGAGACCGTGGGCCGGCGCCCGGGCACCCCCGAGCGCCTCCACCAGAGCACGGCGAGCAGCGCCAGCAAGACCGCGCCGGAGGCCAGGCAGTACGCGCAGGTTGCGCCGATCACCCACACCGACAGCGCGGTGAGATAGACGGAGACTCCGACGCCGGCCGCGGCCAGACAGAACGCCCACGCCCAACGCGACGCGGTGAGCCCCAGCGCGGCCAGCGCGCCGATGGCGACATAGACGAGGGCGCCCCAGAGCGCCGTCGGCACGCCCAGCAGCGTGCCGTACCGGCTGGACTGCACGATATCGCAGCCGCTACCCGACAGACAGAAGCGGGCGTTTCCGCCGGCCCACTTGAGCCAGGACAGATAGAGCGCGATGGCCAGGCCGACCGCCGCGAGCGCGACGACCAGGTAGTCCGGCGGCGCCTTCGCCACCGCTGCCGCCGCGCGCCGTCGCGTCGCCATCCCGCGATCACAGTACCACAGCGCCGCGAGCGCCCCGCGTCGGGTCGGGTTGCGCCCGCCCCCGGTGCGGCGCTAGTCTAGCGGGACCGTGTTCCCGCTCCCGCCCCTGACGGCCGAGCAGCGCGACGTGGTCGAGCGGGCGGCCGCCCTCGCGCGCGAGCGCTTCGCGCCGCGGGCGGCCCGCTACGACGCGGAATCGACCTTCCCCTACGAGAACTACGCCGACCTGCACGCGGCGGGCCTGCTCGCGCTGACCGTCCCCCGGGAGTACGGCGGCGTCGGCGCCGACCCGGTGACCTACGTGCACGCCCTCCGTGAGATCGCCAAGGGTTGCTCGGCCACCGCGCTCACCTTCAACATGCACTCCACGGTCACCACCTTCCTGGCCGCCCTCGGCACCGAGGAGCAGCGGCGGCGCTACTTCGGCGAGATCGTGGGCCGCGGCGCGCGCATCGCCTCGATCACCAGCGAGCCGGAGCAGAGCTTCCGGGACAAGTTCGTGCTCAACACCGTGTTTCGCCCCGCCGGTGACGGCGGCTACCGGGTCGCCGGCGTCAAGCAATTCTGCTCGCTGGGCGACGCGGCCGACTACTTCTTCATCACCGGCATCCTGGAGGGCCACACCACCGCGCGCGAGGGCGTGATCTCCGCGATGATCCCGAGCCGTGATGCGGGCGTGAAGATCGAAGGCACCTGGAACGCGGTCGGCATGCGCGGCACCATCAGCCACACTCTCCGGTACGACTGCGTGGTCGGTGCGGAGAGCGTCGTGGGCCGCCCCGGCCAGTACCTCACCATCGACCTGCAGGGCTTCGCGCTCGGCTACGCGGCGGTCTACCTGGGCATCGGCGAGGCCGCGTTCGAGTACATGGCCGAATACGCGCGCACCCGCGTGCAGCGGCCATCCACCGAGCCGATCAGCCACCACCCACTGGTGCAGCGCACGGTGGCCGAGGTCGGCACCGCGATCCGGGCCGCGCGGCTCCTCCTCCACGAGGCGGCCACCGTGAAGATGGCGGGCGACCGCGAGGCCACCATGCTGGCGGTCAACCAGGCCAAGACCTACTGCGCGGACGTGGGCCTGATGGCGACCGAGCGGGCCCTGCGGCTGGCCGGAGGGCGCGGAATCCTGAAGGATCTGCCGCTCGAGCGCTGGCACCGGGATGCCCTGGCCGGACCGGTGATGCCGCCCGCCAACGACCGGTGCCTCGAGACGGCGGGCAAGCTCCTGTGCGGGCTCCGGGCGGCCACCCTCGAGTTCCAGTAGCCGCCCTCCTGGCCCACGTCCGTAGGACCTTCGTCCCATAGGCCGGCGCCCGGGACCTCTGCTACATCTGATTGCCTGGGACGATGGGACGATCGCAGTGACCCCAACCACCCCCACGGCGGGAGGTCCTGATATTCGGGATCAACGCGCGGCCCAACCGACGGTCGTGACGCCGGACGCCTCCCGGCAGGACGGCCGTCCCATCGTGGGCGTCGTCGACGACGACGCCTCCATCCTGCGGGCCCTGCGCCGGCTGCTTCAGGCCGCCGGCTTCTCGGTGGAGACCTTCGGCTCGGCGCAGGAGGTGCTGACTTCGTCCCATCTGCCGCGCATCGGCTGTCTGGTGCTGGACATCCACCTGGGCGACCTGAGCGGCTTCGACGTCCACGAGCGCCTGCCCGATACCCTGCCGCCGATCCCGATCATCTTCATCACCGCGCACGACACTGCGCTTACACGAGAGCGGGCCCGGCTGGCCGGCGCGGTGGACTACCTGCGCAAGCCCTTCGACGACATGGCGCTGCTGAGCGCCATCCAGCGCGCCCTCGCCCGGACCTGACGCCACAGCCGCGGCGAGGGCCGGCGCGCCTCAGGGCAGCCCGGAGAGCTCCGCGTCGAGGTTCGCCCCTTCGATGAACCGCTCCATCGAGGCGGTCAGCGTCGGCAGGTCCTCGCGTCGCAGCAGCTCGATGCGGGCCCTCCGGCCCGAGAACCGGGCGGACGCCGCGTCGTAGATGCTGTACCAGGCGCGGGCCCGGAAGAAGTCGATCCAGAGCCGGTCGGGCCGGTGGCTCAGGACGAACACCGCGGTGAGCCGATGTTCCGGCTTCTCCTCGATGAAGAACTCGCGGAGCGCGATCGCGCGGGTGGGGCGGGCGGGTGGAGGCGGCACGTTCACACCGACTTCTTGAGATCGGCCGACCGCTCGATCGTCGTCGTGCCGGCCAGGCGAAACCCCACCTCCCAGTCGACCGTCACCGTCGATTCGTCGCCCGCGACCGCGGCCACGAGGCCCTTCGTCATGCCGATCCATTCACGGCGCTCCACCGCTTCGCCCACTTTAAACGTATGCAATCGCGCATCTCCTCGGTATGAATGGTAGAAGCGCGATTGCTCGGTTGTCTTGACATTGCGCGCCAATTGATTGACACTCGCCCTTCCTGGAGGCCCGGGGCGGGCGAGGACACCATGCCCGGACGCGTCGTAGCGACCGCAGCAGCCGGTACGGGAGACGAGCCGTGAGCGCCATCGCGCTACTGCTGGACCGCGTGGGGCTCCGTCGGGGTCTCCACCTGGGTGACCTCGCGCCCGTGACCCGTACCGCCCTCGTCGCCCTGTTCACCGCGTCGGCGTACTACGTCGGCATGCAGGTCGGCTTCCAGGCCAAGTTCCCGGGGGGCGGGCCGGCGATCCTCTGGCCCCCGAACGCGCTGCTGCTCTCGGTCCTCCTCGCCACGCCTTCGCGCAAATGGGCGGTGTACCTGCTGGCGCCGTTCCCGGTCCACGTGGTGACCGCGCTGAACGCCGGCTATCCGCTGCCGCTTCTGCTGGGACTCTTCGCCACCAACTCCGGGCAGGCCCTGCTCGGCGCGGTGCTGGTGCGCCGGCTGCTGGGCGCCCGGATCGACTTCGACAACCTGCGTCACGTCATCGTGTTCATCGCGATGGGCGCCGGCCTCGCTCCGTTCGTGAGCTCGTTCGCCGACGTCGCGATGTGGGTCGCCGCCGAGTGGCCGCCGGGCATTCGCTACTGGCCGGCGTGGGCGATCCGCTTCGCGAGCAACGCCCTCACCATCCTGGTGGTGACGCCGATCCTCGTGCTCGCCATCAACCGGAGCCGGACCTGGTTCCGTCGCCCGCTGCCCGGCCGTTTTGCGGAGGCGACGGTGCTGGCGATCGGACTGGCCGGCGCCGGGCTGCTGATCGGCATCTCCGAGCCGACCCACATCTCCGCGCTCATGTACACGCCGCTGCCGCTCCTGTTGTGGGCCGCGGTCCGGTTCGGGCCGGCCGGGGTCGGCGCCGCCCTCTTCGCGATCACGCTGTGCATGACGATGGGCGCCTCGCGACTGCTGGAGTCGCTGGCCGAGCGGCCGGAGGCCGCGCAGAGCTTCTCGCTGCAGTTCTTCATCGTGACGGTGGTCACCGCGGTGTCGCTCATGCTGCTGGCCGCGGTGATCCGCGAGCGCGAGAGGGCGGAGCTGCGGCTGCGCGAGCAGCTGGGGTTCGAGCGGCTGCTCTCCGACGTGTCGGCCGGCTTCGCGGACCGGCCGGTGGCTGGGCTCGACGAGGCGATCCGGGCCGCGCTCGAGCGCATCGTGGGATTCCTCGAGGTGGACCGGGCCGCCATCGGACGGCCGGCGGCCGACGGCCGCTCGATCCAGCTCACGCACGCGGTGCGCCGGCCCGGCGTCGAGCCCCCGCCCGACCAGTTCCTGACCCAGGACTTTCCCTGGGCCCGCGAGCGGCTGCTTCGCGGGCAGGTCGTGCACTTCTCGTGCGTCGCCGACCTGCCGCCCGAGGCGTCCATCGACCGCGCCGGCTATGAGCGGGCGGGCATCCAGTCCGCGGTGATGGTGCCGCTGGTCGCGGCGGGCACCCACGTCGGGATCCTCGGGTTCTCCTGCCTGCACCAGGAGCGGACGTGGTCGGGCGGAATCGTGGAGCGGCTGCGGCTGCTCGGCGAGATCCTCACCGCCACCCTGATGCGCCAGCGCGCGGACAGCGAGGCGCGGGAGGAGGAGCTGCTCAATCGGGCGATGCTCGCCTCGCTCTCCGGGGCGGTGGCGGTCGTCGATCGGCATGGCGTCATCTTGCGGGTGAACGAGGCCTGGATCGCCCTGGCCCGCGCCCACGCGCGCGAGCTCCTGCCCGAGCTGGTGGTGGGGGGCAACTATCTCGAGGCGTGCCGCCGGGTGGCCCAGCTCGGGATCCAGGAGGGGCACCTCGCCCTCGAGGCGATGCAGGCGCTGCTGGCGGGTGCGAGCCGCTGGTTCTCAGTGGAGTACGCGTGGCCGCGGGGGGCCGACGGCGGCTGGGCCGAGATGCTCGCGGTGCCGCTCGAGCGCCCGGCGGGCGGAGCGGTCATCACCCATCACGACATCACCCGGCGCAAGCGCAACGAGCTGGAGGCGCAGCAGCACCGGCAGGGCCTCGCGCACGTGGCCAGGGTGCTGGCGGTCGGCGAGCTGGCCGGCTCGATCGGCCACGAGCTCAACCAGCCGCTCACCGCCATCGTCAGCAACGCGCAGGCCGCGCAGCGTCTGCTCAACCGGCCCACGCCGGACCTCAACGAGATGCAGGAGATCCTCGGGGACATCGCCAAGGACGGCAAGCGAGGCGGCGACGTGATCCGCGGGCTGCGCGGCCTGCTGAAGCGCAGCGAGACCCGCCCGGTGGCGGTCGACATGAAGACGCTGGTGGGGGAGGTCGTGGCCCTCCTCCGCAGCGACGCCATCGCCAAGAGCATCGCGGTCCACGTGGACGTGAGCCCGGAGCTGCCGACCGTCACCGGCGATCACGTCCAGCTCCAGCAGGTGGTGCTGAACCTCTTCATGAATGCCTACGACGCCATGGCCGGGTCGCCCAGCCCGCGCGAGCTGGTCGTGCAGATGCGACCGTGCCCGGTGGGCCTGGAGCTGCTGGTCTCCGACTCGGGCCCGGTGCTGCCCGAGGAGGCCCTGGAGCGGATGTTCGAGCCGTTCTTCACGACCAAGCCGGAGGGCCTCGGCATGGGGCTGTCGATCAGCCGCACCATCGTGCGCGCGCACGGCGGCGACATCCGGGCGTCGCGCAATCCGGAGCGCGGGATCTCGGTGTGCGTGACCCTCCCCGGTGGAGACGGCCACGGCGCGCCCCCGCTCTCGACCCCGCTCGTTTGAGCGGACGTCGCCACGTGACCAGCCGGATTCTGTCCATCGTCGGCCTGCTGCTGGCGGCGGGCGGGGCCGCGGGCGCGGCCGAATCCGATGCCCCCGAGTTGCCGGCCAGCAAGTCGGTGCTCGTCCTCATCGGGGGCCCGATCGGGCAGCGCTCGTCCACCGAGGTCGCGGACGCGGCGCGCGCCAGCCTGATGGCGGCCCCGACGCTCCGGGTCGACGTGGAGACCGAGTCCGTCGATCTCGCGCGCTTCGACCGGACCCCGGAGGAAACCCATCTGCGTGAGATCTTCCGGCTCAAGCACCGGCGACCGTTCGACGCCATCCTCGCGGTGGGGCCCGAAGCGCTGCGGTTCCTCCAGAGATCGCGGGACGACCTCTGGCCGGCGGTGCCGGTGGTCGCGTGCGACGTGGAGGAGCGCACGGTGGCCGACCTGAGGCTCCCGCCGGGCATGCACGCCATACCGATGCGGTTGGACTTCGAGGGAACCCTGCGCGCGGCGCTCCACCTGCGGCCCGGGACCCGGCACGTGGCCCTGATCGGCGGCACGCACGCCCGCGATCAGCGGAACAACGACCGCGCCCGGCGGGCGGTGGTCGCGCAGGGCGACCGCGTCGATCTGATCGACCTCTCGGGCCTCTCGCTCGATACCACCCTCGCCCGCCTGGCCATCCTGCCGGAGCACACGATCGTGCTGGCCTCGTCGTTCCTCGCCGACGGGAGAGGCCGCCGGTTCGGAGGAGCCCACGTCGGACGGATGGCCGAGACGGCGAACGGGCCCATGTTCACCGTGTTCGGGTCTCACCTCGGCCGCGGCGTCGTGGGCGGCCTCGTGGTGGCCTACGACGAGATGGGCCGCGAGGCAGGCGCGATGCTCGTGCGACTGCTGCACGGGGAGCCGGTTACGCTGGCGGTGTCGCAGAGCCTCGCCTCCAGCACGCCGATGTTCGACTGGCGGCAGCTGCGCCGCTTCGGGCTGGACGAGTCGCGGCTGCCCCCGGACAGCCGCGTCCTCCACCGCGAGCCCACGCTGTGGGCCCAGTACCGGTGGCACGCCGCGGCCGCGATCGTCCTGCTCGCCGCGCAGTCGGCCCTGATCGGCGGATTGCTGGTCGAGCGCCAGCGCCGACGGCGGGCGCAGGCGGATCTCGCCGAGCGTCTCCGGTTCGAGATGCTGCTCGCCGAGGTCTCGAGCCTGATGGGCCGCGAGCAGGGGGACGCCGTCGACGAACACATCCAGAGCGCCCTTCGCCGGATCGCGACGTTCCTCGGCGTCGACCGGGCCACGCTCTGGCAGGTCTCGTCGGCCGGCCCGTCCATCGTGCCGACCAACACGTGGGCGACCGCTCACACCGAGGGTCCGCCGTCGGTGCTGCTGCTCGAGGCGTTTCCCTTTCTGCGGCGCCTGTGGGAGGCCGGAGAAGTCTACAGCCTGTCCAGCCTCGACGATCTACCCGCCGAGGCGGCGGAGGACCGCCGGGGCCTCGAGATGATCGGTGTGCAGTCCCTGATCGTGATCCCGCTCGCGCGCGGCCGGCAGATGCTGGGCGCCCTGATGTTCGTGACCGTCCGCGAGCCGCGGGACTGGCCCCGCGATCTGGTGCGGCGGCTGCAGATCCTGGCCGAGCCCTTCGCTGGCGTGCTGGCTCGCCAGCAGGCGGAGACCGCGCTCGAGACCACCGAGGCGCTCACCCGCGCCGTCCTCGCCGCGCCGCCGGGGGAGACGGCCATCCTCGACGGCGAGGGGCGCGTCGTGCAGGCCAACGAGGCGTGGACCGCCGCGGCCCATCCGCTCACCGCGACCCCGGCGGGCGGAAGCTACCTCGAGGCGTGTCGCGCCCTGATCGCGCGCGACGATCCGCACGCGCCGCCGGTGCTGGCGCTGGTCACCTCCATCCTGGACGGAGAGCAGCGGGAGGGCGCGCTCGAATATTCGACGGTGAAGACCGGTGAGGACCGGTGGTTCGAGATCCGGGTGCGCCGGCTGCAGCGTCCCGCCGCGGGCGCTGCCATCACGCATCTCGAGATCACCGCGCGCAAGCGCGCCGAGGCCAACGCCAAGCGCCATCTCGACGAGATCGCCCACATGGACCGGGTCGCGGCCCTGGGCGAGCTGGCCTCCTCGTTCGCCCACGAGCTGAACCAGCCCCTCACCGCGATCCTGAGCAACGCCCAGGCGGCCGAGCGTTTCCTGGCGCTGGGGGCACCCGATCTCACCGAGCTGCGGGCGTGCCTGCACGACATCATCGCGGACGATCGACGGGCCGGCGAGGTGGTGCACCGCGTGCGGCGGCTGCTCCGCAAGGAGCCGGCCGAGCTGCAGACCGTCGACCTGAACGATCTGGCCCGGAACATGGTCGCCCTCATCCGGAACGACGCGCTGCTCCGCAACGTCACCATCGAGCTCCGTCCCGCCGCCGCCCCACCCGTCACGCAGGGCGACCCGATCCAGCTCCAGCAGGTGATGCTGAACCTGCTCGCGAACGCGATCACCGCGGCGTCGAACGGATCGGCGAGCCTCCGCCACGTCGCGGTGTGGACCGCCGCCGACGATCGGTACGTGGAATTCGGTGTGCACGACAGCGGCAAGGGCATCTCGGAGGAGCAGCGGCCCCGCCTCTTCGAGCCCTTCTTCACCACCAAGCTGGAGGGGCTCGGGATGGGGCTCACCATCAGCCGCTCGATCGTCGACGCGCACGGCGGTGAGATCCGGGCCGAGAACGATCCGCGGGGCGGCGCGACCTTCCGGGTGCGCCTGCCCCGGCCGGCCGGCGCGGCGGCCTGAGCCGGTCACCATCGCGTCGTGCATCTCGATCTCGTGCGGCGGGAGCTGGCGCAGGGCGCTCGGATCATCGCGGCGCTGGTCGCCGGCGTGGGCCGGGACGAGGCGCGGCGGCGGCCATCGCCCGAGGCCTGGTCGCTCCTCGAGGTCGTCTGCCATCTCGAGGACGAGGAGCGCCTGGACTTCCGGCCGCGCCTGGATGGAGTGCTGCACCGGCCCGGGGAGCCCTGGACACCGATCGACCCGGCCGGCTGGGTCACCGCGCGGCACTACAACGAGCGCGACCTCGGCGAGGCGCTCCGGGGATTCCTGGCCGAGCGCGAGCGCTCGCTGGCCTGGCTCGACACGCTGGCCGCGCCCGACTGGAGCCGCGAGCACCACGCCTCGTTCGGCCCCATCACCGCGGGCGATCTGCTGGCCTCGTGGGCCGCCCACGATCTGTTGCACACGCGCCAGCTCGTGGAGCTGCGTTACGCCTGCCTCCTCGCGCAGACCGAGCCGTATCGGACCCAGTACGCGGGCGACTGGTAGCGGACGACGCGACCGGCTGGCCGCCGGCGCGGTGTGGGCGGCGCTGCTCGGCGGCCCGGGCGCCGAGGCGCTCCTGGGCACGCCGGGCGATCGGTGGGACACTCGGTGGGACATGCGCCCGCCGACATTGCGACGGCTCTCGAGCTGACCTCGCGGGCCACGACCGGGCGGATCCGTAACTCTCGAGGAGACGACCGATGGCCGAGCACAAGGCGACGATTCGCTGGCATCTCGACGGTGACGGCTTTTCCAAGGGCCGGTACTCGCGCGAGCACACCTGGACATTCGACGGCGGTGCCACCATCGCCGCCTCGCCCGCCCCGTCGGTGATCCCGGCGCCGTACTCGAATCCGGCCGCGGTGGATCCGGAGGAGGCCTTCGTGGCCTCGATCGCGAGCTGCCACATGCTCACCTTCCTCTACGTGGCGATGCGTGAGGGCTTCGTGGTCGAGCGGTACGAGGACGAGGCGGTGGGGGTCATGCGCAAGAACGATCGCGGCGTGGCCTGGGTCGCCCGGGTGACGCTGCGGCCCCGCATCGTGTACGGAGGCGACAAGCGCCCCCAGGCCGGGGACATCGAGCATCTCCACCACCTGGCCCACGAGCAGTGCTTCATCGCCAACTCGGTAAAGACCGAGATCCGGGTCGAGGCGAGCTAGGCGCCCCGCGCATGCCGGCCCGGCCCACCGTGCTCTTCGACCTGGACGGCACGCTGACCGACTCGCGTGCCGGCATCACCGCCTGTATCCGGCACGCCCTCGATCGCGTCGGGCATCCCTGCCCCGACGAGGCGACCCTCGCGGTCTACGTCGGGCCGCCGCTGCGCGGAACGCTGTCCACCCTGCTCGGCACCGAGGACCGCGCGCGGATCGAGATCGCGCTCGGCCACTACCGCGCCCGCTACGACACGGTGGGACTCTTCGAGAACCGCGTCTACGACGAGGTGCCCGCCATGCTGGCCGCGGTCGCGCGCCGCGGGCACGCCATGCTCGTGGCCACCGCCAAGACCCGGCCCGTGGCCGCGCGGATCGTGGAGCACTTCGGGCTGGCGCGGCACTTCACGTCCGTGTACGGGGCCGAGCCGGGCGGCCGCTTCGACGCCA
>Ga0081455_10000493_pt1:5000-7500 | contig 51140 bp, 21 predicted proteins | sample TabmetS3T2R1_FD_70207 | JGI IMG/M metagenome (GOLD analysis project Ga0081455, IMG submission 70207) | Tabebuia heterophylla rhizosphere microbial communities from the University of Puerto Rico - S3T2R1 | ecosystem: Host-associated > Plants > Roots > Rhizosphere ...
GGGAATATCTTAGCAGATGAATTAGTAGTTGTTGTTCTTGTTTCTTTAGTACCTTCAGTGGTTCCTATCCCTGTCATGCTCCTTGGATTATTTACAAGTGGTATTCAAGCTCTTATTTTTGCAACTTTAGCCGCGGCTTATATAGGTGAATCCATGGAGGGCCATCATTGAAATAGTCTTTTTTTTTAGCTTAGTGCAAAGCAATGTATGTGCGACTCAAGATGATTTACTTAAGGAATAGAAATATAAAAGACTCTATATACGATAGAAAGCAATAGGAACAAAAAATCAAAAATGACGATATTAGAGAGTTGTAAAAAAAAAGGAAAGAGATCTAAAAGATCTTTTTCCTAAAATTCTCCTTTCGTCCACTTAATATCCTACCTTTCCTCGACGAATATTCACTTTCTATTATATTGGTCAGCCAATCTTCTTAGGCAAATCATAATTTGAATCAAATCTATGTTTACGACTTGTGATTAAATAAAAAACAGGAGAAACAATTCTTCTTTACAGTTGATTTTATTCAACAATTGACCAAAAGAAAATATTACTAAATAATAAATTGCATGAACTTAGAGCAATCAAATAATGATATTTCTATGCAATAATTCGCCCTAATCAATTTTATTTGCCCGTTTAGATTGTATTCGGTTGGAATAATGATAAAGAAAACGGAAGGCAGAAAAGAATTTACAAAAAATGGGATTCCTAAAAAAATGGATTGATTCTCGAATCCGATTGAATCTAATGGTTTACGTTATGGAAGAAAGACATGTATATGTGATATTAGATATTGACTAGTTATATATGAACTAAAGATCTATTTCATTTGCCCTACTACTGTGTGTGGGTTCCAATAGAAGTCCTTTCGTATCGTTGTGGCTGTGAATTGGCTGAATAAAGAGATGAAATCAAGAAAAGATGGAAGAATTGAAATAACAGCTCGGAACCAAGAAATGGCAGAACAAAAGTTCTATGGATTCACAAAAACTCGGTGGATAGAAACGAAAAAGAGATATCGAAGTAGTTCTGATGATTCAATAATATTATTACTTAAATTCGAAGTTCTTAGTTACTTGGACTGGATGAATCCTATCGATGGAATAATTAAGTAGTCATAATTCATTGGTTGATTGTATCATTAACCATTTCTTTTTGTTGGTACGAGGAACTTATCATGAATCCACTGATTTCTGCTGCTTCCGTTATTGCTGCTGGATTGGCCGTAGGGCTTGCTTCTATTGGACCTGGAGTTGGTCAAGGGACTGCTGCGGGTCAAGCCGTAGAGGGTATCGCGAGACAGCCCGAGGCAGAGGGAAAAATACGAGGTACTCTATTGCTTAGTCTAGCTTTTATGGAAGCTTTAACGATTTATGGATTGGTTGTAGCATTAGCACTTTTATTTGCGAATCCTTTTGTTTAATTGTTTAATCTTAGAAATAGGAAAAATACCTATTTTTCCTATTTTATGGCCTTGGACTTGTCGTTTGCTTTTTCAAATTAGATCAAGATTTGACTCCTACAATTTTTTATTGGTTGAGAAAATAACCTACGGGAAGGGCTGATTTCCAGATGAGGAATTAGCATACCGACTCGCTTTCATCCTTCCCGTTCGTAATCCAAGGGAAACTCTTTTTATGAGGTGTTTCAACAATCAAGGGGGTAGTTCATACTTTATAACTCGAATATTTTTTGACTCGATTTCAAAAAAAAGAATAAATAAAAAAGAGGGGCAAAGTGATAGAAAAAGAACTCTGGTCAATTTTTTAGTCTATCTATAAGAGGAGATTATATGAAAAATGTAACCGATTCTTTCGTTTCTTTGGGCCACTGGCCATCTGCCGGGAGTTTCGGATTTAATACCGATATTTTAGCAACAAATCCAATAAATCTAAGTGTAGTGATTGGTGTATTGATCTTTTTTGGAAAGGGAGTGTGTGTGAGTTGTTTATTTCAAGAATAGGCTGGATCCAATCAGCTGTACCCTTTTCCGTTATAACTAGGAAAGAAAGGTGCATAATCTCGCGAATTACTTCTTAAGAAATTATATGGAAGAACCACAGCATTTCGTGATTAATTGGCAAATCCACTTTGATTCTCTAGGAACCAATAATGTGGGGCTGTTAAGATGGTTAAAGCAAACCGTTTGAAGTCTAGACGCAGCATGGTACTCTTTCTACCACTATGTTAATATAGAGATGGTTTTAAAATGAATATTTTATCGATATAGAACACTCATCTCGATAAAATGATTGGAACCCCTTAGTCTAAAAAAGGGCATTTTCCCTCTTTTATCCAATGCTGAATCGACGACCTATGCCTTATGGATAAGTAAGAAAAATTTTTTGGATTTGAACTGAAGAAAAAAAAAAAAGAAACAACTTTGCTGACAATTACATATTTTGATTTTGTCAGAAGAGTCCTCCAAGTATTTTGGTTTTGCATTATTTTTCATTTTTTTTGGACTATGAATAAAGAAGAGAGGATAGGCTCATTA
>Ga0081455_10000493_pt1:12500-17500 | contig 51140 bp, 21 predicted proteins | sample TabmetS3T2R1_FD_70207 | JGI IMG/M metagenome (GOLD analysis project Ga0081455, IMG submission 70207) | Tabebuia heterophylla rhizosphere microbial communities from the University of Puerto Rico - S3T2R1 | ecosystem: Host-associated > Plants > Roots > Rhizosphere ...
AAAGGAAGAAAGTAAGTAAGGTAGACAAAAAATCCTTCTTATTCTTTGAACCCACCCAATCAAAAATCCTCCAATTCTCAAAGGAGAATAGAAGAAATCATACTTTCATACAATATGTTAATTGAATTCTATGTAATGATCAATAAATTCAGTTCAATTCTAGATCTATATGTATCAAAATCCTAGTACCAATCTATTCTATAGATATATAGATATTTGGACTGGAGTTGACAAACAACCAATACCAATATTATTGTTTCTTCGTGTAGATTAGAAATTGAAATGGGGCGTGGCCAAGCGGTAAGGCAACGGGTTTTGGTCCCGCTATTCGAAGGTTCGAATCCTTCCGTCCCAGCGCATACCCATTTTTTTATGCTCCATTATTCTGATAGAAAGAAGTAGGGGAGTGGATAGGAGTTAATCCATATTAATTTAATTATATGTGTCTGTTCGAATCTCATTAACAAATGAGCAAGTTCCATATCATATAGAAATATGTTATGGAGCCAATGTTTTTTCTTTGAATCTCATTTTTTTTAGGTATTTCGTGTTTGGCTCTAATGAAAAATTGGAAATCTATGGAACGATTGAGGCAGGGGTGATTTATCCTATCCCTTTTATTCACTTTATGACAAGAGTCGATTATTAATCACTCAACCCCATGTTGAAGTTAAACAAAATACATACCATAGAATCATATAAAAATGAGGAAATGTTTAGTTTATATGGTATGTATCGTTCGACAATAATTTTTGGGTTTTTGTGAAAAAGATTTGTGATCCTTTATTTAAATTATTAAATTATTTAAACTGAAATTATTTCAATTCAATATTAGAAAATATCTATCACAGTGACAACTGTTCAGTCTATTTGATAGATACGAAAACCCCTCCCGATTTTTTTCGATTTTGATTTTCGTAATCAGATGAAAAGAATAAAGGCTCAAATCTTAACTTACATCATTTTTTTATACATCTCATGAAAAAAAATTGGATTTCTTTCTTCTTTTCTCTTCTTTTCTTTGATCTATTTATCTATTTTCAATTAAATCAGTGATGAGTCAATTACAAAAGAAAGACTTATCTTCCTATGAAGATCAAACGTGATGCTTATTGTCCAATTTTCTTTAAATTAAATGAAATTAAATAATGATGTCTAAATAGGAAACTTTTTCAATTTCAATTAGAAATATTTTGAATAAATATTTTGAATGATTCCTTGTAAGTGGAATCTTTGGTACTCAAAAAGTAGGAAATCGTTTAATCTATCCTATTGAGTCACTTGAAGATGCAGATTCAAAAAGTTATTCGTTTATATATTTCTATTTCTTTCTATTATCTTTTCTTTCTATTATCTATAGATTCTTTATGTATGTTAAAGATGCTGTCTTGCTAAGACTTTTTCAGAAAAATAGTTCTACATATCATATATAGAAGAAGGAGTCTAGATTACGATGTCTATGGACAGCTGAACCAATGACTATTCATGATTCCATGATTGAATCAATTCCATACCGGTTCCAAATTAGAGGAATATTATGGTAAAACTTCGTTTGAAACGATGTGGTAGAAAGCAACGTGCGACTTGAAGGACACGATCCGTTGTGGATTTTTACATCCACCATTTTCGATTTATCTAGGAATGAGGGTGCTCTTGGCTCGACATTGTTTGTTCTGTTACACTCGAACCCTTCATTTTTTGTTGGGTTGTAAATAGTCCACGATGGAGCTCGAGTAGAAAGGATTAATGCATTTCTCGGGGGCAAGGATCTAGGGTTAATGCCAATTAATCAATTGGAACAACTTCGTAAATGCATCTTCCATATATAGAAATCGAAAGGATCCAATTCGAGCAAGTTTCCAATTCAAAAGCAAAACTTGTTGGAATTGATCAAACTTTTTTCGATTCAAAGTGTATCATGCGGGAATCAACTGTCCATAGGATTCTTTGCTAGAAAGAAATCAAAAAGGGTATGTTGCTGCCATTTTGAAAGGATTAAGAAACACCGAAGTAATGTCTAAACCCACTGATTTAAAATAAGGATAAAGGATCTAAGAACAAGGAAAGACCATTTTAATTGTCTCGATAGTCTCAATAATTGGATCAGACTAAAGAATCTAAATAGAATTTAAACGAGACAAACAAAAGGGAGTAAAGACCACTCAATAAATGAAATTGACTAAAGATTTTTCCTTTGAGCTATTTGAGAGTTATCCAACTTGAGTTATGAGTACAAATGGTTTCTTTTTCATTTTCAGTAAGAAAAAAAGACTGAAATCATAGTCTAATTGATTTTCTAGGCCCATTTGTGATTTAATTTCTTAGAATTGCATACATAGACAAACCTTTGAATCAAATCATTTTTTCTCGAGCCGTACGAGGAGAAAACTTCCTATACGGTTCCAGGGGGGGTATTTTTCATCTACATCTATCCCAATGCGCCGTCTATCGAATCGTTGCAATTGATGTTCGATCCCGAAGAGAAGGAAAAGATCTTGGAAAAGTGGGCTTTTATGATCCAATGAAGAATCAAACTTATTTAAATGTTCCTGTTATTCTATATTTCCTTGAAAAAGGTGCTCAACCCACAGGAACTGTTCAGAATCTTTTAAAGAAAGCGGAAGTTTTTAAGGAACTTCCGTCTAATCAAATGAAATTCAATTAAAGAAAAAAGAAATACCTAAGGGGGGGTAGCGGCTTGTATATAACTTTGTATAATTTTTCTCTACTTGTTTTTTTGATTCCCCCCCTTTTTTTCTGCTGTATTCGTATCTATTTATCATTGTTTACGTCGAATCCGATGGTCTATAACGACAAAACCGTAGTTTATTGATCTTATAAATATCAAATTCGGACATTTCCTTCAATTGTGTGGTTTTCATTGGAACTTGACTAACCAACAAGGAATCCACTTTGCTTATTCCACTTAGATTGATGAAATACATTATGGACTCAAAAATCCGATATTTTTTTTTCAATTCTTCTTTATTCTTTCATTTATACTTTTTGTATCTATGTAGATTAGATATGTAGTGTCAATCCAAGACTTGAATATTATTGCATTGTTAAATTGAAATTCAAAGAATTTCAAAAAAAATTTCAATGCAATTTCTTTTGTTTTGTTTTTTTTTTTTCCACTGTATTCTTTTCTCAACATTTCTATTGACAATAGTGTATCAAACAAATATAATTCATCGTGATAAGTGAACTGGGTCTATTTATTTCCGTCCCATAGGTTTTTTACTTTACCTTATTCAAATTCAAATGATGTTTTCTTTGAGAGGTTTTTTTGATTCAAGTAGATAACATAAGAGTATCCATTTTTACAATTCTTTAGATTTCTTTTATCTGAGAATTTCTTGTATTTGCATCTAATCAATTCATTTTTATGTTTCGAATGCATTAGAAAATCTGTTTTTTTTAGATTTGTTAGATCAATGGTTTGATTAGCTCGTATAATCTCCTTTCTCTTTGTTTAAATTTCATTTAATTGATTTTGATTCGGATTGTATTTATACATCCTTTGTTGTTGTTGAAATTTTGTTTAATCTATATTTTCTTCGGGTTGCTAACTCAACGGTAGAGTACTCGGCTTTTAAGTGCGGCTAGAATCTTTTACACATTTGGATGAAGTGAGGAATTCGTCCATACCATTGGTAAAGTTTGGAAGACCGCGACTGATCCTGAAAGGGAATAAATGGAAAAAATAGCATGTCGTATCAATGGAGAGTTCTGAGGATATTTGATTCTTATCGGATCGGTACAAAACCTTGTTCGAATTCTTGGAACGGAACAAAATAAAGTTGGGTCGAATGAATAAATGGATAGAGGCCCTATGGCTTCAATTAATTATCAGAAAGAAAAAGCAACCAGCTTCTGTTCTTAATTTGAATAATTTCCCGATCTAATTAGACGTTAAAAATAGATTAGTGCCTGGTACGGGAAGGACTTCTCCCCCCATGAGTGGATTCTATATTTTTTTAATGAATCCTAAGTATTGGCATTCTCTATTATGGAATGGAGATGTGTGTGTAAAAGAAGCAGTATATTGATAAAGAAAGTTTTTTCCGAAATCAAAAGAGCGATTAGGTTTAAAAAATAAAAGATTTCTAACCATCTTGTTAGCCTATAACATAGACGAATTAAATGAAATGAATGGAAAAATGAAATGAAATGAATGGAAAAAAGAGAGGGTAGAGAATCTGTTGATAAGTTTACCTGGCTCCGAGGTATCTAGTCTTCCTAGAATACCCTGTTTTGACTGTATCGCACTATGTATCATTTGATAACCCCCAAAATCTTCTACCTTTGATTCAAATCGAATTTCAAATGGAGGAAATCCAACGATATTTACAGCTAGAGAGATCTCAACAACACGACTTCCTATATCCACTTATCTTTCAGGAGTATATTTATGCATTTGCTCATGATCGTGGTTTCAGTAGATCAATTTTGTCGGAAAATCCGGGTTATGACAATAAATCCAGTTTACTGATTGTGAAACGGTTAATTACTCGAATGTATCAACAGAATCATTTTATTATTTCTCCTAATGATTCTAACCAAAATCCATTTTGGGCGCGCAACAAGAATTTGTATTTTCAAATCATATCAGAGGGGTTTGCTTTTATTGTGGAAATTCCATTTTCTCTACGATTAATATCTTGTCTAGAAGGGAAAAAGATAGTCAAATCTCAGAATTTACGATCAATTCATTCAATATTTCCCTTTTTAGAGGACAATTTTTCACATTTCAATTTTGTCTTAGATATAGGAATACCCCACCCTATACATGTGGAGATCTTGGTTCAAATTCTTCGCTATTGGGTAAAAGATGCCTCTTCTTTGCATTTATTACGATTCTTTCTCAACGAGTATTGTAATTGGAATAGTCTTATTACTCCTACTCCAAAGAAAGCCAGTTCCTCTTTTTCAAAAAGAAATCAAAGATTATTCTTATTCTTATATAATTCTCATGTATGTGAATATGAATCCATTTT
>Ga0081455_10000493_pt1:47500-51140 | contig 51140 bp, 21 predicted proteins | sample TabmetS3T2R1_FD_70207 | JGI IMG/M metagenome (GOLD analysis project Ga0081455, IMG submission 70207) | Tabebuia heterophylla rhizosphere microbial communities from the University of Puerto Rico - S3T2R1 | ecosystem: Host-associated > Plants > Roots > Rhizosphere ...
ATAACGGCAGCAGAGTCCTGGGATTCCATCACATCTGGGCAGATAATAAGAAGTGGACTGTTATTAACTCAGGCTTATTTTAGAAAATATATTCTATTCCCTTCATTGATAATTGCGAAAAATATTGGACGTCTGCTCCTATCGCAACGTCCTGAATGGTCTGAGGATTTCCAGGAATGGAATAAAGAGATCCATGTTCTATGTACCTATAACGGTGTTCCATTATCCGAAAGCGAATTTCCGAGCTTTTGGTGGGCCCAAGGTTTGCAGATAAAGGTACTCTATCCTTTTCATTTGAAACCTTGGCACAAATCGAACCTAGAATCCTCTGAGAAAGATCTAATGCAAAACAACAACGAAAAAGAGACTTTTGGGTTTTTAACAGTTTTCGGACTGCTTACTGACCGTCCTTTTGGTCTGTCCCAAAAATCACGTTCTTTCTTTTGGAAACCCATTTTCAAGGAACTCGTAAAAAAAATGATAAAATTACCAAAGCGAGCTCCTTTAGTTTTCAAAGAAAAAATCAAATTATTTCAACAAGTTTCAAAAGAAACAAAAAAATGGGTTCAAAAATGGGTTCAAAAATGGGTTCAAAAAAGTAGCAATCAGAGAATTCACGAATCATTTAATCAAATTCCATCTCCGAGTCGGAAAAACTCTTCAGTGACAGAAAATCAAATGACAGAAAAAGAAAAGAAAATGAAAGAAAAAGAAAAGAAAATCAAAGAAAAAGAAAAGAAAATCAAAGAAAAAATCAAAGAAAAAGAAAAGAAAATCAAGGATACCACTGATAGAACAAGTACAATTCGAAATCAAATAGAAAGAAATCAAATAGAAAGAATCAAAAAAGAGAAAAAAAAAGGAACTCCAAGAATAAATAATCTTAGTCCTAACAAAACAAGTTCTAATGCTAAAAGATTCGAAAAATGGGAAATATTAAAAAGAAGAACTGCTGGATTAATCGCTAAATTACCCCTGTTTTTCAAATCTTTCATTCAAAGAATATACACAGATATCTTTTTATCTATCATGAATATTCCCAGAATGAATACAGAACTTTGTCTTGAATCAACAAAAAAAGAATCCATTTATAATAATGAAGGAAAACAAGAAAGAATTCATAATTCTAATAATGAAGGAAAACAAGAAAGAATTCATAATTCTAATAATGAAGGAAAACAAGAAAAAATTCATAAAAAAAAGAAAAATCGAATTCCGTTTATTTCGACTATCAAAAAGACACTTCATTCTCTTAGTAAGAGTCAAATAATTTCATATCTTTTTTCTAACTTATCCTGCTTGTCACAAGCATATGTATTTTACAAATTATCACACCAACTTAGTAACTCGTCTAAATCTGTTCTTCAAGATCAAGGAAGCCCTTTTTTTCTTAAGCCTGAAATAAAGGCGCCTTTTGAAACACAAGGAATGGGTTATTCGGGTTATGAAATGAATCACTGGAAAACCTGCTTAAGAGGGATAAGAGGACATTATCAATACGACTTATCTCAGATCAGATGGTCTAGATTAATACCAGAAAAATGGCGAAATACAGTTCATCAGCGTGGTATAGCTGAAAATGAAAATTTTAGCAAATGTCATTCAAAAGACCAATTAATTGATTTCAAAAAACAAAAACAATTTGAAGTATATTCATTATCTAATCAAAAAGAGAATTTTCAAAAAAACTATAGATATGATCTTTTATCATATCAATTTCTTAATTTTGAAAATAAAAGGGAATGCTGTTTTTATAGATCTCCGTTTCAAGGAAATACGAACCAAGAGATTTCTTATAAAACGGCCGATAGAAAATATTTTGATCGGAAAATTCTCAATTTTGATCTTAGACAAAAAGTCGGTAGTAAGGCCTTGATCACGATCGATACCAATAGGAATCAAAAGACTCAAATTCGTACTAATAATTCTTTCATAATTCCTAAAAAAGATCTTCTGATTCCAGATAAAAAAGATCTTCTGCTTCTGATTCCAGATAAAAAAGATCTTCTGATTCCAGAAATCAATCCACCAAACTCCGACAAAGGATTTTTTGAATGGAATCGGGAACTTTGGTTCTTCCCAGAATTTGTGTTACTTTATAATGCATATAAAATGAAACCTTGGCTTATACCAAGCCAATTAATTCTTAAGAGTGAAAAAGGCAAAAAACAAAAGCTTTTCGCCGCGGAATCAGAACTAGATTCATTCCTGAAACGTTTTTTCATTTATCAAGTGGAACTCGACGAGACTCTGAATGACAAAATGATCGATAATCTCAAGCTCTTTTGTTTCCTGCTTAGACGGAAAAGTCTACCAGAAATGCTTGTATCCTTGCTTGAAAGGAGAAAATTCCATTTTGATGTCATGCCGATAGGTCTAGATGACGATGAATACACGGCCATGGAACTGAAAGACGGACTATTTTGTCTAGAATCAGAACCCTTGCCTCTGTCTGGAAAAAAAGATGGACAATTTCTTATGTATCAAACCATAGGTACTTCGTTGGTTGATAAGAGGAAGCAGCAAAGTAATCAAAAATACCAAGAGCAAAGATATCTTTTTAAGAATAATTTTGATGAAGCTATTTCAGCACATGACAGAATAAGTAGAAATAGAGACAAAAATCATTTTGATTTACTTGTTCCTGAAAATATTTTATCATTTAGACATCGTAGAAAATTCAGAATTCTAATTTCTTTGAATTCAAAGACTAGAAATGATGTAGATAGAAATCCAGTATTTTGGAACGGAAAGAACGTAAAAAAAAGCAGGCAAGTTTCACATGACAATAACCATCTTGATAGAGAGAAAAATCAATTCAAATTAATGAAATTAAAGCACTTTCTTTGGCCTAATTATCGATTCGAAGATTTAGCTTGTATGAATCGTTATTGGTTTGATACCAATAATGGCAGTCGTTTCAGTATGTTAAGAATACATCTTTATCCACGATTGAAAATTCCTTTCGAAATTCGTATTCGTAGATAATACACTTTTTCTATCTATCCTATACCCTATATATAATATAGGGTATCTGAAATAGGGTATAGGATAGATAGAAAATATAGGGTATCTGAAAGCACACAAACACACAGATCACATGTCTTGTCTCACATTTCATTCTAGTATCCAATACGAAATTGGATAATGTCTCAATTAGATCTCGAAATGAATCAACAGAACCTTCTTCATTTTAGGTCTAAATTCTTCGATGCGAAAATGTACCAATCCTTTTCTATTCCTATCTAAATCCAATTTGAAAGTGGATTGATTGATTTGAATTCAGAAAATTAGCAGTTCATAAAGAAATTCGGATTAGATTATTGTATATACCACATTTAAATTAATGGCATTATTATTACTGATCGGTAAAACCCATATCTGTAAAAAGGGAAAGGAGAATTTTTTTTATGGTCAAAAATTCATTCATTTCGGTTATTTCTCAAAAAGAAAACGAAGAAAACAGAGGGTCTGTTGAATTTCAAGTATTCAGTTTCACCACTAAGATAAGGAGACTTACTTCACATTTGGAATTGCACAAAAAAGACTTTTCATCTCAGAGAGGTTTGCGAAAAATTTTGGGAAAACGTCAACGACTGCTGGCCTATTTGTCAAAAAAAAATAGAGGACGCTATAAAGA